>OBEQ012941877.1_pt1 | contig 13316 bp, 10 predicted proteins | sample 1670901 | NCBI WGS metagenome assembly OBEQ01 (sample SAMEA104232315, study PRJEB22302) | groundwater metagenome | biome: forest; feature: aquifer; material: groundwater | place: USA | collected 2011-08-07 | depth 5.4 m
GACTTTCTATGTCCCGTTACGACGGCAGGAACGCCTGCCGGCAGTGCGCCAAGCTACTGCACGACGCTCGGTTGCACGACGACCGATGGCTCCGCCGTAGTCACAGCTATCCGAGGTCCGCTGTCGTGGAAGCGTAAGCTCAGAGCCGTGGCAGGTGGGGAGACGTTTGTTATTCCATATGCCAGAGTTCACACGTCAGCATCGGAGGCGAATACGTGGCTTCCCGGCAAAGGCCAGCCCGGTCTCGTCGGATCGCGTTCCCACATCGGCATCAACGACGACGTGGGTGATTGGCCGAATGGGTCGGGCACCGGACTCTTTGGCTACGACATGGAGAACAAGATCCGCGCGGGGACGCCGGGCGCACTCGAAGCCGGCGAGCCTCCGCTTCCACTCGATGGCGGTACCGACGGAGGCAGACCAGGAGGCGAGGGCGGCGGTGTCCCGGAAGGGGGAGTCGCAGAGGCAGGCGTCGATGGAGCCGTGCCGCCCAACGCCACGCCAGGCGGCAGCGCAACCGACGCCGCACCGGCCGGATGTTCATGCCGCGCGGCCCCTGCGACGGGGAACGCGGGGCTGTTCGGTGCACTGCCGCTCGCGCTCGCGATACTTCGAAAGAGAGCGCGGCGTCCGTCGGTAGCGCTACGGGCAAGCGCCGGTCGGCGAGAAATGCTCGAGACGCCACGCGGGAACGCCGCCATCGGGCCCCGCGAGATTGTCGCCTAGCGGGCTGTCATTGACCCGCACGCCCAAGGGCGCACCGGCGTCGTAGTCGAACTCGACCGGAGGCGAAGTGAGATTCAGCGTCACGCACGCGCCGTAGTTCGCCGGGCCCGCGGCCGCGTCGGGGCCGTAGATCCAGAAACCAGGCAGCTTCACCGGCTGAAATCCGCCGTCCGCGGTCACGAGAAGCCATGAAGCGTAGGCAGCGGCGTCCGCCGAAGGCTGATACGCGTGCACTGTATAGGGCTGGCCGCCGCCGTACACCATGCAGCCGTCCGTGTACGTGAGGCGGTAGCGACCTGCGGGCAAGGGATTGCCTTCCGCATCGAACGGCGTGACCCCCCCACCGAGCGGATCGCCTTTGGCGACACCGAGATCGCAGAAGCGCGCCGCGTCCGCTGCGGTGTCAGCGCCCGCATCCGTGTTTCCACCGGAATCGACGGCCCCCGCGTCAGCGTCGGACCTGGCGTCGGCGCCTGTCGTCGCATCCGAGCCTCTCGTCGCATCTACGCCGGATGATGCATCCTGACCTGTCGTGCTGTCCGGAACAGGCGATGCATCCGGAATGCTCGTTTGCGCGATCTCGCCCACGCAGTTCGTAAGCAGCACAGTGGGTGCGGGAAGCAAGGAGAGGGCGGCGAAGATGGTTCGGTGGCGCATGAAGGGCTGCTCCGCGGTTGTGGAGTGTTTGAGGACGGCGATGGCGATTTGCCATTCGACGCAACCGCTCAGTCTACCACCACCTACCGCTCCAAGACGATTTGCGCGTAGTCGGCGGCGCTCTCGCTCCGCGTCTGGTCGCCGTCGGTCATGAGGCCGGCCCCGGCAAAATCAGGGACGCTCGCGTTGGCGTCTCCTCCTTCGAAATGACGCCGAAATTCGCTTTTCAGGTCGATCACCTCATCGCGCCACACGCCGAGGGGGCCGCCCGACTCGAGGATGATCGTGTCCTGGGCGAGAAATGGATTTCGCTTTCGACCGCAGATCGAGGCTTTGGGACCGACCGCGCTCCAGACGTACTTGAGCGTGTACCAGCGCATGCCGCGTTTCCAGGACAAGTAGACGACCGCCGCCGAGTCGCCCTTCCCTTCCGCACACTCGTTGCCTCCGTTGGGAAGCACCATGGCCCGCCAGCGCCATTTCAGGCGGCTCGCTCGCTGGCGATCCAAACCTTCGATCTCGAATCCCAGAACGGCCGTCTTGTAAGGCGGACGGTACCGCGCCCGAATAAAGGGAAGATCGGGCGAGTCGACCACCGTGTAGTAGTTCACTTTTCCCGATTCCGATTCGATGACACGCCACTTATGTACGTCGAGTTCGAGCCCTTTTTTCGCCGCGGAATCCGCATAGGCCGACAGCGGAGACGTCACCCCAAATGCCGAGATCATCAGCCAGGCCGCGCTTCTCATCGAGAGAACGCTACCTCCCCTCCACTCGATGAAATGAAGATCCCGCCATTGCCCTGCGGTGGCGCAAAGGAGCCCCTCGTGTTCAATCCAACGGTAACTCTTGGCCCGGAGGGGAGTCTGCCTTAGACAGCGGTCCATGTACGTCATCGACTGGCTGCTGAAACAGGCGAACAATCACCCGAACAAGACCGCGCTCGTCGATCTCGCGACGAACCGTCGTTTCACATATCGCCAATTCAACGAACGCGCGAGCCGCTTCGGCGAGTTCTTGCGCGACCGTTGGGGCATCAGAATGGGCGATCGCGTGGCCGTGCTGGCGCACAACTCGTCTGACTATTTCGAGATGCTTTACGGGTGCGGAAAAATCGGCGCCATCATGGTTTGCCTCAATTGGCGTCTTTCGGTGGTCGAGCATCGCGGCGTCATCCAAGACTCGGCGCCACGCGCCCTGGTATTCGGTCACGAGTTCGACGAAGCGGCCAAGGAGCTCCTCGCGCACGGCGGGATCGAGCACGCGATGCGGTTGGGCCCGAGCGCGGAGGGAGTCACCAGCTACGAAGAGGCCCTGGCCTCGGCGTCCGGAAGCACGGTGGAAATGCCATGCTGGTCGATGGACGACGTTTGGTACTTGCTCTACACGTCCGGCACCACGGGGAAGCCCAAAGGGGTCATTCAGACGTATGGCATGACGTTCTTCAACGGCGTCAACGCAATGCACGCGGCCAAGCTCTCGCGCGACGACGTGCTCCTCAGCGTGCTGCCCTTCTTCCACACCGGCGGGCTGAACCTCTACGCAAACCCACTATTTCAGTGCGGCGGCTCGGTCGTGATCATGAAGCAGTTCGACGTCGACAAGACGATGGAGCTGCTCGAAGGCGAAGTCACCGTCCTGTTCGGCGTGCCCGCGATTTATCTCTTCCTCAGCCAGCATGCACGCTTCGCGGCAGCCGATTTCTCGCGCGTGCGCAGCTGGGCCTGCGGCGGCGCGCCCATCTCGAAGACCCTCTTGGAGCAATATCTGGCCAAGAATGTGACCATCTGCTTCGGCTTCGGCATGACCGAGACGGGACCGACGGCCTTCCTCACGGACGAGGCAACGGCTCGCACGAAGGTCGGCACCGTGGGCCGGCCCGTCACCTACACGCTGACCAAGGTGGTGGACCCCACCACGCGCCGAGAGCTCGGCGCGAATCAGCGCGGCGAGCTACTTCTCAAAGGCCCGGGGATCACACCTGGATATTGGAACAACGCGGAGGCGACGAAAAACGCGTTCCAAGACGGCTGGCTCTGCTCGGGTGATGTGGCCTACTACGACGAGGACGGCGACTACTACATCGTCGATCGATCGAAAGACATGTACATCTCGGGCGGGGAGAACGTGTATCCGGCGGAGCTCGAGAACGTCATTTTCCAGATGCCCGAGGTCGCAGAAGTGGCGGTCATCGGCGTCGCCGACGCCAAATGGGGCGAAGTTGGCAAAGCCATCGTGGCCTTGAAGCCGGGGAAAGCTGCCACAGCCGACGAAATTACGGCGTTCTGCCGGGCGCGGCTCGCGGGATACAAAGCGCCGAAGCACTACGAGTTCGTTCCGGCATTGCCGCGCAATGCCGCGGGTAAAGTAGAAAAGCCCAAGCTCCGGGAGATGTTCGGCCAAAAGAAGAGCTGAGCTCTTCGCGGCACGCGACGTGCGTACGTCGGCGCGATGCGAACATCGACGATCGTCGCCATTGTCTCTGGAACACTCGCGTTAGGCACGGGCTGGCGATGCACGCGAATGCGCGCCCAAGAGGTGGCCGCGCCGCAGCCGGTGAGCGCGACCGCTCCATCTGTGCCGCTGCCCGCGAACATTCGCTACGACGTCGTGCCCCATCCTCGGATCGTGCTCACCCAAGAGCGACTGGCGGCGGCCGTGCGCCTCGCAAAAGAACAGCACCCCGCGTGGCTAGACGTGATGCACGAATGTGAGGAGACGACTAGCCACGCCATCCAAGGCGGCTACGAAGGCGAAGACTGGGCACAAGCAGCCTTGAATCTCGCGCTCGCGTACAAGGTCACGGGTCGAATCGACTACGCCACGGCGGCCATGAGGTACCTCGTAGCGCTCGTCGACGACTACGACGACGTGGGCGACGCGAGAGGCGGAGAGAAGGCCGTCTCCGGCAACTCCGGGTACAGCATTCGCAACCGCGGATTTCTCGCGGCGATCGCCTACGACTGGCTCCACGATAGACTGAGTCCGGGCGTAAGAGCGCACGTCGTCGAACGCTTCGTCTCGTTCTTCGAGTGGTACAAGAACCACGGTTATCGAAACGGCGATGCGATCAGCAATCACTACATGGCCTACTTCGGTCATGCGGCGATGGCCGGGCTCGCCGTCGAGGGGGACGACCCTCGTGGAGCCACGATGCGTCGGGCGGCACGCCAGATGTGGCACGCGCAGATCGTTCCGCAGTACCAGGCGCTCTCCGGAGGGGATTTTCCCGAAGGCTGGCAATACGCACGAATTCCCGGGGCGGCGCTCGGTCTTTACGCCGAGACCGAGGCGCGTCTCGGCTCTCCTCGCATCGCCGACGAGCTGCCTTGGCTCCGCGAATCCATCGCGTTTCAATCGCACGCGCTACATCCGAACGGGCGCACCGTCTTCGACAACGGCGATTGGACGGTGAAGCCGGCGGAGTCGTTCACCGCGCAGCTCTACGGAGTGGCCTTGGCGCTTGCGCCGAGCGAGAGGGCGACCAAACGGGCGCTTTTTCTGGCGCGGCGCGCAGCGCGTAACGATTGGAAGTGGCTCCGGGTCGTCGCAGACCCAGAGGCAGACGTGGAGGATTCTCGTCAGGGACCGACGAGCTACTTCGCGCGCGGCACGGGTACCATCCTCGCCCGCACGAGCTGGAGCCCGGACGCGACGTGGATCTCGTTCAACAGCGGTCGCTACTTTGGCGACCACCAGCACCTCGACCAGGGGCACTTCGAAATCGTGCGAGGAGGCGATGCTTTACTCCTCGATCCGGGCGACTACGGCGCGTACGCGAGCACCAGCCACAACACTCTCTTGGTCGATGACCGAAAAAAGCACCTCCGGTGGACACCCAACCAAGGGGTCTGGTGCAAGACGTGCCAGATCACGCGCTTCGAAGACACGAGTTCGCTCGTGTACGCGGACGCCGACTTCACCACAGCCTATGATCCGGACGGATACCCACAATGGAGGAGCGATCGTGCGGTGACGCGCGCACTTCGTGCGCTCGTCTTTGCGCGAGGTGGCAATGGGGAGCTGCCACACCTGGTGGTATACGATCGCGTTTCGCTGACGAGCCCGGCCTACGGCGTGACCTGGGCCGCTCACTCGAGAGTCGCGCCCCGGCTCAGTGGACCGAGCACGCGCATCGAGCTCGGCGACTCCAGTGCCACGATCACGACGCTTCTCCCGCACGGTTCCAACGCGCGCCTCGTCAGGGAGGCGACGATCGAGGCGGACGAGCCGTTCATGAACAACCGTCCTGCAGATGGGATCGCCTCCACTCGAATCGAGATCGCGGCGCCGCGGGGGAGCGGCGACCGTCGCTTTTTGCACGTGATCGTCGTCGGGCAACGGAGCGATGTGCCACCGGCGCCCGCGCTCCTCGAAGGCGACGGCGCGGACGGAGTTCTGCTCGGAAAGACGGCATACGTCTTCCATCGCGAGAGGGAGCCAGAGTCGTTTTCGTACGTCGTCCCGCTCTCTCCGGCCGAGCACCTGCTCTTCGGGCTCAAGCCCGAAGAGCGCTATTCGGCAGCGTTTTCCCCGCGCCCGGAAGGCACATGCAAGGTCTCGGTCGTGCCCGGGAATGGTCATAGGGCTTCCACGGCAGGGGTCCTCGCGCTCAAGGTCGCGGCGTGCGCCTCGGGTCCGTGAGCGCAGCTGAATGCGCTGTGCACGCATTGAATTCTGGTCGGGGCATGCCCTCTGCAGCGTCTAGAGCGAGAAGCACGCCCATGGAAGACCAAGCGAATACGCACGAACGTGAGCCTTTTCCGAATCGCATTCTCCGAGATGCCGATATCCATTTTCGCGAGAGGGCCCGGCAAATGCAGCGGGATCCCGATTCGACGTGGATGGCCGGTTATGTCGACTGGGAGTGGCAGCGTGGCCGACACATGTTCGAATCGATTGCGGCGGTAGCCGGGCGACCGGTCAAGGGAGCCCGCGTGCTCGAATTCGGGTGCAACGTGGGCGCGACCGCGATCGTGCTCGCACGCATTGGAGCGCGAGTGACCGCAGCAGACATCGACCTCGAGCAGGTAGAGCTCGCGCGTCTCAACGCGGCTCGATACGGATTGGAGCGCGCCATCGACTTCATCCCTTTGACCGACTCGACCTCGCTTCCTTTCGAAGGCGAGCGGTTCGACTGGGTGTCGTGCAGTAGCGTCCTCGAGTATGTCGAGCCCCGTCTCTTCGCGGGCGTCACGGGCGAGCTCGATCGGGTGCTCGCGCCGCGCGGGATTCTCGTGGTCATGGGCACCAGCAATCGTCTGTGGCCGCGCGAGGTCCATTCGGGCGACTGGTTTTCCAACTACGTTCCACGCGCTCTCGATTCCCTGTTGGGTCCGCACCGCCGCGGCATCTCGGCCTGGACGATTGGCGCGGCATTTCCAGGCTACGAGAACGTGCTCGTGAAGGACCGCCGGCTTCTGGTGGATTGGCGAAGGCGCAGAGGAGACTCGCCACCGAAGCGCGCCGCTGCGTCCGCGGGGGCGCTCCTTCTTTCGCCGCTCGGCCTCTCCATCGGAATGCTCTCGCGCACAGTCACTCTGGTGCTGCGAAAGCCCTGACTCCGGATCTCACACGAGCGTCTCGAATGTCCCGCGCAGAAACTCCCGCGCGACAACCACGTCGTGCACTTCATCCGGTCCGTCGGCGATGCGCGCGGCGCGGGCGAAGCGATACCAAGTGGAAAATGGGAGGTCTTCGCTGAACCCGAGCGCACCGTGCATTTGAATGGCGTCGTCGAGAGTCTTGCACAAGAGGCGCGCGACGTGATTCTTCGTCATCGACGAGTACGGCTTCGCTTCTTTCGTTTTGCCCTGCTCGAGCATCCACGCACAGTGAAGTGTCATCAGATTGCCCGCGTGGATGCCAGCGGCGGCGTCAGCCAGCATTTTTTGAATGGACTGATGGTGCGCGAGCGTCTTGCCGAAGCTCTCGCGGCTGAGCACGTACGGCTTGCACATTTGCAACGTGCGGTCGGCGAGGCCAAGCCAGCGCATGCAATGCGTGAGACGCGCTGGGACGAGTCGCGCCTGTGCGAGGCGGAATCCGTCGCCCACGTTGCCGAGAATGGCGTCGCGTCCGACCGCAACCCTGGTGAAGCGGATCTCTGCCTCGCGATGGGCGAGCATGGGCGGCGCCATCACCGGAATGTCGCGCACCAGCTCTACACCGGGCGCGTTTCGATCGACGAGAAACATGGTGGCGCCGTTTTTCCCGTCGTCGCTCGTACGCGCCATCACGATGAGAAACGCGGCCGCAGCGCCACCCGTCGAGTACCACTTGTGACCGTCGATGACCCACCCGGAGCCGTCTTGCGTCGCGCGCGTTCTCAGGTTCGAGGGATCGGCGCCCGCACCGGGAGCGGGCTCGGTCATGGAGAACGCGCTCGTGATCTCGCCGCGAACGAGCGGCAGGAGGTACTTCTGTTTCTGCTCGTCGGACCCGACGCGCAATAGAAGATCCATGTTGCCCTGATCGGGCGCGTCGCAGTGAAAAACGGCGGCGCCGACGGGCGATCGGCCCATCTCTCGAAAGAGCGCGCACATACCCATGATGCCGAGCGCAAGGCCGCCGAGCTCGCGCGGCAAGTGCGGCGTCCATACCCCGGCAGCGCGCGCCTCGGACTGAAGCTTGGCGAGAGTCTCTCTCTTGCCGGCGCGATCTTCGGCGAGCACTGCGCTCTCGCTCGGGATCACGCGATCATCGACGAACGCGCGCACAAGGGCTCGCAGACGCGTGAGCTCGGAGGGTAGGTCGAACATCACTCGATCTCCTTCGATGTGTCGAATCGAGGACTATTGACGGTGAGCTTCGCCAACAGCGTTTTCTTTACATGATCGCGAGCGAGCTCACTGCGCGGCGAGTCGAGCGTCCCCTCGCGAACGTCCTTGGCGAGCCGCGCCTCGAGCTCGCGACACGTTGCCGTCCCACTCTCGCCATAGATGACGCGCAAACGTGCGAGCGCGGCCGCCTCGTCTGCGGCGCCGGTCCGGCATTCGTTGGCCACCGTCGCGGCCAGATGGGTGGCGATGAGCACGCGAAAGTTGAGGCGCGCGTCGGTGACGACCGGACGCACTTCTTCTTCCAGGAACCGCGCGATGGCGAAGAGAAGCACTTCTTTCTCGGGTGCGTCGTGCATGGTCATACCCTTCCGCGCTCGATGAGGCGAAGCGCCTCGAACTCCATTTCCGCGGCCCGACGCCCGATCGCGATGAGCTCGAGATCCTTCTCCTGACCGGTCAAATACCGCTGGGTCTGCTGCTTGCTCCCCACCGCCCACGCCAAGTTGCCGAACACTTCCCAAAAGTGGAGCGAGCGCCGGTCGAGTGTTCTGCCGCTCGCAGCTTCGTAGGCGGCGTAAAACGTGTCTCTTGTCGCAAAGCCGCCGACCGGAAGGCTGAGTTGACCAAAGCGCCAATCTCGCACGCACATCCACGCCAGATCGAACACGGGCGATCCCCAATGTGCGAACTCCCAGTCGAGGATCGCCGAGAGTCCCTCGGGAGTGAGGAGGAAGTTGCCCGTGCGAAAGTCCCCGTGCACCAGGACGACATCCTCCTTGTTGGGAAGATTGGCGGTGAGCCAACGCATGATCGTCTCACTCGAAGCGCTCGGCTCGAGCTTGTCCAAGCGCGCGCGGACCTCGCCAAGCACCTGGGCGGCGGGCTCGAAGGAGCGATCGGCCGCACGATTTGCGTCGAGCAGATGTGGATGTGCCGCGGGGCGAATGGAATGAATTTTCGCCAACTCACGGGCAAGCTCCACCGCGAGGCCTTTTCGTGCGGCCGCCAGGTGCGCCGCCTTGACCACGCGCCGGCCAATCGCCTCGCCATCTCTCCATACGAGAAAGTAGGCATTGGCCCCCTCGCGCAAAAGCCCCTTCGATGGCCAGCGCGCTTCGGGTGTCTTGACCCCGGCCGCAACGGCAGTGCCAATCACCTCGAACTCGGCGGCACGATCAATACTGCCAGCGAGCGACGAGCGTGCATCGCTTCGCAACACCCAGCGCGCTCCGCTGTCGAGCACCACTTTGTAGTTGTCTTGGCATGCGCCCCCAGAGAGCGGCTCGATGGAAGCAACCCGAACACTCGATTCGGCGGCGTGCCTTAGAAAGGCCTCGATTTTCTCGCGGAGGAGCGCTGCGTCCATGGCCAGGCGGGTATACTCTAAACTGGGAGAAGATGAGCGGCTCGCCAATCTCGCGCGTGCTTGGACGCTACGTCCTTCACAATGAGATTGCGTCCGGCGGCATGGCCAGCGTCCATTTCGGGCGGCTCACTGGGGCGGGCGGTTTTTCGCGCACCGTCGCCATCAAACGGCTGCATCCGCATATCGCGCGCGATGCGGACTTCGCAGCAGCGTTTCTCGACGAGGCGCGCTTGTCCGCGCGAATCAGGCATCCCAACGTCATTCAGATGCACGACGTCGTGGCCGAAGGAGACGAGCTCTTTCTCGTCATGGAGTACGTGCACGGCGAGTCGCTCGCAGAGCTCGCCCGCATCCTCCACGCACGACACCAGGCAATACCGCTGGCCATTGCGCGCGCCATCGGAACGAGCATCCTCTACGGCCTTCACGCGGCGCACGAGACGGCAGCCGAGGACGGATCGCCGCTTCATGTCGTTCACCGCGACGTGTCGCCCGCCAACGTCCTCGTCGGCGCCGACGGCATCGTGCGCGTGGTGGACTTTGGCATCGCGAAAGCAACCTCGCGGCTTTCGCCGACCACGCGCGAAGGGCACGTGAAGGGGAAGCTCGCCTACAGGGCACCCGAGCAGTTTCGGGGCGAGCCGATCGCGCGGACGGCGGACACGTACTCGGCAGCGGTCGTGATTTGGGAAATGCTCGCGGGAAGACGCTTGTTCGCGGGGGAAAACGAAGGGCACGTGGTCGAGCAGGTGCTCCTCGGCGCCGTGAAACCTCCCAGCGCGTACTCTCCGAAAGTGTCGTCAGCGCTCGACGAGATCGTGATGCGCGGCCTCGCGCAGGATCCCAAAGAGCGGCCTCGGACCGCACAAGAAATGGCGTCGGAGATAGAGAGCATCGTATTGCCAGCCAGCGCGCGCGAGATAGGCGCGTGGCTCGAGCAGACGGCCGCTGAGTCCTTGGCGGCACGGAAGCGCAGCCTTTCCGAAATGGAGGGAGCGTCTGGAACGCCCCCGCGCGCGCCGTTGCCTCGGGCCCCCGAAGCGGAAGCGCCGACGCCCACGCCCACGAGGGAAGAAAAGGCTGTCTCGACCGATCGTCCGACGCCCACGAGGATGGCGCGCTGGTTGACCCTCGCCATCGTCCTTGCGTTGGGCATCGGGCTCGGCGCCGTTGCGGTGGGGCTCTGGCTCGCCACGAGCCAACGTCGAGAAGCCGCACACGCGACCGTCGAGCCCCTTCCCTCGCCTCCTCTTCCTATCGAAGCGACCGCGATCGCAGCCGCATCGACGACCGGCGTTTTGGCACCGCAGGCGTCGAGTGCGCATTCTCCGCCGCCTTCGCGTTCTCCACGCGTGCGATCGGGTGCGCGCACCGTCCCCTCGGCATCCAAGTCGTGCGATCCACCGTTTACCAGAGATGAGACGGGTCACATCGTTTGGAAACGCGAATGTCTTTGATCGTGTTCGTTCACAGGACGGTCGGCCGCGTCGCGTTCGGGGCGGTACTCGCCCTTCCGACGTCAGCGTTCGCTGGCGAGCCCGCGGACGGCGCGCGAAAAGAAGCCTGCGCGACGGCCTCCGAAGATGCCCAGAAGCTGCGTGACATGGGCAAGCTCCTGTCCGCACGCGCCTCGCTTACGACCTGCGCGAGCGAAAGCTGCCCGCCGGTCGTTCGCAAAGCTTGCACCGAATGGCTGGCGGACGTCGAGACGAGCATCCCTACCATCGTCGTCCTCGCCCGAGATGACCAAGAGCGCGACATTGTCGACGTGCGTTTGTTCGTAGACGGGACGCCGGTGCAGGGGCGACTCGATGGGCTGCCGCGCCCCATCGATCCCGGAGTTCACACGCTGCGCTTCGAGACCAAAGACTCGCCTGCCATCGTCCTCGACAATGTGGTCATCGCCGCCGGCGAGAAGAACCGGACCATTCGCGTGGACTTTCGTGCGAATGCGAAAGGCGAAAAGGAAGCCCCGATCACCCCCCCGGCTCGCGGCGTCCCAACCGCCAGCTTCGTGCTCGCAGGGGTGAGCGCCGTCGCGTTCGGCGTCGGGGCTTACGGCTTTTTCGATGCAAAGAGCTACATCGCCGGCCTTCCGTGCAAACCGAATTGCGGCTCGGCGGAACGCGATTCGTTCGATGCGCGTGTGCGCGTGGCTACCATCGGTGCGATCGTCGGAGGCCTGGCGCTCGCCGGTGCCGTCGCCGTTTATTTCCTCACTCCGCGCGATGTTCCCAAACGCGGCGGCGTCGGATTGGCCATCGGTGCGGGTCCGTCCGAAGCGGCATTGCAGCTGCACGGCCAGTTCTGACCACTGCGAGAGCTCCGCGGTTTGATCGTGCCGCTCGTCAGTTGCAAACCGTGGTGGGGCCTTTGAGGACGCTCCACCAATTTGCCGGAAGGGTCACCCGGTAGGTGTCCACCGTACCGTCCCCTCCTATCCAGTCGGCGCCCCAGAGAAGCGTTCGTCCGTCGGGAGACATGGGCGAGTACGCTTCGCGATCGTATCCGTAGCCTCCGGGAAAATTGTTCCGCAAGCTGGCGATTCGCCAAATGAGCGGGTGCTGGTCATAGGGCTTGAGCTGCAGCATCACGGCTTGGTCGTGCACGATGCTCGGATCGCCTTCGTAGGTCGTCATGTAGACCCAACCGCGAATGGCAGGATTGTCGAAACGGCCAAAGTGGAATCCGGTCCAACCGAAGTCCTCGTGAAACGCGATGACCTCGGTATTGCCGGTTTTGATGTCCGTATACGCAATCGTGTCGGCCGGCGCGTTCGGCCAGTTGGTGTTGTTCACCTGGCACACGAAGACTTCGTTTCCTGCGTCGTCGAAGGCCCAGCCGCTGTGGGTTTCGTCATTGCAGACTTTTACCGGAGAGCGAAAGTCCAAATCGAAGGCGTGAGGGCCGTCGAAGGCATCGTTGTCGTTGGTGCGCCCGAAGAGCGCGATCATTTTGGTACCGAGCGGCGACATGTCGACCATATTCGGAGGCGGAAGCGAGCTGGCCTTGCCTCCCATCGCGTGGTAGCCCGCGAGATCGAGTTTGCCGAGGATCGTGTTCGTCGTCTTGTCGTAGGTAATGATGGCCATCATCGGAAACTGCGATCTGTTGTATTGGCCCTGGACCATCCAGGTCCAGTAGCGAGAGTCGCCGGACGAGTCGCCTTCGACATCGTTGATGATGCGCGCGCAGCCCGGAAAGTCTTGTGCGAAGTCGTGCACGAGCTGTGTTTGACCGCTCATCATGTCGTATTCGCGGAACATGCATTCTTGCACGTAGTAGAGCGTGGTCGGCTTGGCGCCCGAACCATCCCAGCGCAATTCTGCGCTTTCATGGCCATTGATGTCGCTGGCCTTCGCGAAGGCATCGTTGCTCGACCTGTAAAATACCGTCTGTCCGTGACCACTGCCCGTCGGCGTATCGCCCTGTTTTTCCAAAAAGTAGTACTCACCAGAGCTGTTGAAGTGTCGCCAGCGACTGTAGACGGGACGAAGCACGCCCTGTGCCTCGCTGGAGCTGAACGACGTTGCGTCCGCGACTTTGCAGACGGTCGTACGAAAGCCCGGGTCCGTTACACAAGCTCCGACAGCCGGTTCGGCGGCGGCGGAGGGAACGCGATTGGGGAAGTTCCCGAGGCTGCCTCGTGTGTACGGATGGATGTCGTAGCAAGACAGAGCACCCGCATCGTCCGGCGGGCCGACCGCGTCGGGGCGCGGGCCGGCCGAGTCGCGGCCCGCCCGGGCCCGCGCCGAAGCGTCGGTGGGCAACCTCCCGGCGACCAC
>OBEQ012146435.1_pt1 | contig 13315 bp, 12 predicted proteins | sample 1670901 | NCBI WGS metagenome assembly OBEQ01 (sample SAMEA104232315, study PRJEB22302) | groundwater metagenome | biome: forest; feature: aquifer; material: groundwater | place: USA | collected 2011-08-07 | depth 5.4 m
CTTGTCTCAGGTTGTCATTGCGAGGAGGCTGTAAGCCGACGAAGCAATCTCGGCCATATAGCATGGAATGGCAAAAGTGGTAAAAAAGGGATTGCTTCGCTTCCTTCGGGCGCTCGCAAAGACAAATAAAAAACATGAAAAGCGAATTTGAACTGATCGAAAAATTCAAAAGAAAAATTCCGCGTCATTTGCAGGGCCTTATCGGCATTGGCGATGATACGGCCGTGCTTGATGGGCCTGATCGTACTAAATGGCTTTTTACCACCGATGCGATTGTCGAGGGTGTGGATTTTGTCCGCAATAAAATCCTTGCGGCAGATGCGGGACGCAAAGCCCTGGCGATTAATTTAAGCGATATCGCGGCCATGGGCGGTGAGCCTGTGGCCTGTGTGATCACGCTGGGTATTCCAGCTTCCCTCAAAAGTTCCTGGCTTGATGGGTTTTATAACGGGATCATCCAATTGGCCCAAAAATATCGGGTGCAGTGCGTGGGCGGAGACATCACGCGAGCTAAAGAGTTTTTCTGTTCGATTGCAATGCTTGGTAAAGCTGATGCCGGAAAAATTATCACTCGTCATGGGGCCAAGCCTGGCGATTTAATTGGAGTGACCGGATTCCTGGGCGGGTCCATTTTAAAGCATCATTATCAATTTGAGCCGCGAATTGCCGAGGGCAAGTTTTTAGCGGAGCATTTTCAACCCACGGCCATGATGGATATTTCCGACGGTCTTTTGCAGGATTTGGGGCATATTCTCAAAGCCTCGAAAGTGGGGGCGAATCTCGATTTGGAGAGCATTCCTGTTTCGCAAGACGCTAAAAAATTGGCGGGGAAGCATTCCGTTAAATTATTAGAGCATGCCTTGACCGACGGAGAGGACTTTGAACTTCTTTTTACAGTGCCTGCCGGAAAAAGAAAAAAAATAGAGCCGGGCTGGAAGAAAGAATTTCCACGCGTCCCGTTGAGTTGGATAGGCAAGGTCCGATCTGGAAGGGGCATTGATTCGCTTAAAAATGAAAAGCCGGTCCAAATCCCACATTTTTCAAAAAAAGGATTCTCGCATTTTTAATGAAACCCGTTCGATTTGTAAGTCCCTCAAAAAATAAAACCATCGCTTATGCGAAAAAGTTTTCTGCGAAGCTCAAACCGGGCGACATCATTGCGTTGACCGGAAATCTTGGCGGCGGCAAAACGACTTTTATCAAAGGGCTGGCATTAGGCCTTGGTTTGGACGATCCCGATGAAGTCAAAAGCCCGACTTTTGCGCTGATGCATGTTTACCGGACAAAGCCCCCTATTTATCATTTCGATCTTTACAGGCTCGAGAGTCCGAAGGAAATCGAAAATATCGGCCTGGATGAGTTTTTGCAGGATGCTTCCGCCATTTGCTGTGTGGAGTGGGCTGATCGCGCGGCTGAGTTTTTCCCTCCCTCGACCTACCGTGTCCACTTTGAGGTTGTGGGCACAAATGAGCGCCGTATCGTCATTCGCGGGCATTCTTGAGCGGCCAGGCCAAGAATCTCAAGACAACCTGAAAAGGGATTGTTATAATCGCGCATGCTTATGACTCGCAAAAGTTTCATTTATTTATTCCTTCTTTTTTTATCGTTCCAGACAGGGCTCTATGCCGAAAAAGTGCGCTATGTGATCGATGGCGACACCTTTATCCTTCAGGACAATCAACGGGTCAGGATGATCGGGATTAACGCGCCCGAAACCAGTCACAGGAAGTATCATAAAAAAGGTCAGTCGTTCGGGAAAGAAGCTAAATATTATTTGGAAGATTTGATCAAAGGCAAAGACGTAGACCTGAAATCAGACGAGGAAAAATTCGACCGCTTTGGCAGGCGGCTTGCGTATGTTTATTTAAAGGACGGGACCTTTGTGAACCGGAAAATGGTGGAAGACGGATACGCTGCGGCATATCAAAAATTTTCTTTTCAATATAAAAAAGAATTCACCGAGCTTGAGACTAGGGCCCAAGCGGCCAAACGCGGCATGTGGTCGCAAAAACAATCTTCTTCGTTGAATCCGGTCAATTGGAAAGCTGTCAAACGTTGGTTTAAGACGCTACAATGATAAACTGGTTACAAAATAAAAATGGAATGAGAAAGGTCTTATGACCGATCAGCCGGATCCGCAAAAAGCTCAGAATGATTTTTTTGAGACCATGAAGAAAATGATGGAACAGGTCCCTTTTCACGTCCAGCCGGAAGCCGAAAAAGTTAAAACTGAGGAAGAAAAGCCGAAGGCCAGTCGCAAGGAATCGTTGCACTTTAAGTTTAAGCCCAAGGAAGTCAAAAAACATCTCGACCGGTTTGTGATTAAACAGGAAGAGGCGAAGCGGGTACTGGCAACGGCCGTTTGCGATCATTATCATCACATCGCTAATTGTGAAGGCACGGCCAAATGCAAAGACTACACAAAGCAAAATATTTTGATGCTTGGGCCGACTGGCGTGGGGAAAACTTATTTGATTCGGAGTTTGTCAGAGCTAATCGGCGTTCCTTTTACAAAGGCAGATGCGACTAAATTTAGTGAGACCGGATATGTCGGGGGAGATGTGGAAGACCTGGTCCGCGACCTTGTCCAAAAAGCGGACGGAGATATTGGTCTTGCGGAATGTGGGATGATTTATCTGGATGAAATCGATAAAATTGCCTCGGCCTCGAATCTGCAGGGCCGCGACGTCAGCGGCACCGGCGTCCAGCGCGGGCTTTTGAAAATTATGGAAGAGACTGAAATTGCGTTACGAAATCCACAAGACGTGCAATCGCAAATTCAAGCCATGATGGAGTTTCAGCAAAAAGGAAAAATCAGCAAACCCATTATTAACACGCGGCATATTTTGTTTATTGTCAGCGGCGCCTTCGGGAAATTGCCTGAAATTATCGAAAAACGCCGTAAAGCCGCAAGCATCGGTTTTGTTGCTGCGCATACTGTGCATCCGCCCAAAGAAGAGTTGCTAAAAAACGTGAAGACCGAAGATTTTATGGAATACGGCTTCGAGCCTGAATTCATCGGTCGTTTACCGGTCCGGGTAAGTTGCGAACCTCTTCTTGCCGAAGATCTTTACGCAGTGCTCAAAACCTCCGAAGGATCCATTCTAAAACAATACGAGGCTTCTTTCGGAGCCTATGGAATCAAGGCCCGCTTTGAAGACGCAGCTCTTTGGGAAATCTCCAAACAAGCGGCTTCTGAGGGAACGGGCGCGCGAGGGCTCGTGACCATTTGTGAAAAAATTTTGCGGGATTTTAAATATGAGCTTCCTTCTAGCCAGGTGAAAGAATTTGTCGTCACGGCCAAGGTCGTGCGCGCTGCAAAAGAAGAATTGGACAGATTATTACAAACAGAGCGTTCGGAGCGGGCCGGAGAGATAGAAAAGCAGATCCGCGAGTTTGAGACGCGTTTTTTTGATAAGAATGCAATCCGTATCGAGCTCGATCGTTCCGCGGTGCAGGAAGTTTTAGATAAGGTCCTAAAAGAAGACCGCGAAACCGGAGCGCTTCTCGATCAGTTGTTTTCTAATTATGCTTACGGATTGGGTTTGATACAAAAAAAGAGTCCGCTCGAAAAATTTGTTCTCACAGCCGAGGCCGTAAAAAATCCTCATATCATTCTCGAAAACTGGATTAAACAGTCCTACGAAAGGTCTTAACGGGTTTCTGAATTATGCAATCAAGACGTCCCTTTTCTTTCCGTAAACGCCTAAAAAGTTTTTCCTATGCCTATGAAGGGCTGAAAGTTCTTTTACAGACTCAGCACAACGCACGTATTCATGTGGGTTTGGCTATTTTTGCTCTTTGCCTTTGCTTTTGGCTTGAGGTCGGAAAAATAGAACTGTGCCTTATTCTTTTTGCGATCGTACTGGTTTGGATGGCTGAGGCTTTTAATACTGTTTTTGAAATTCTTACAACGATGGTTTCTCCGACGCATTCTATAAAGGCCAAGCGCGCCAAAGACGTTGCCGCAGGGGTCGTGCTTGTGACCTCCGTGGGTGCCTTGATTATCGGCCTTACGATTCTTGGCCCTCCGCTTATGGTACGTCTCGGCCAGTTTTGAAAATCGCTCCCGGCTTTACATCCCTCTTTCCTCAGGTAAAATATAAGAGCACCTAACAAAAGCACCCCATGAACGCGACGCGAGAGATTTTGACATGAGACAAGGAGCGAGAAGGATGAGCGTATTAAGGATTAATACGCCGACGACGAGCGACGCAGTATTCGTGGCAAAATCTCCGCGTCCCTTCGGGTTGCGGCGGAAGCCAGCCGTCTGCTTTGTTGGGACTCCTCGGCATATAAGGTTTTATATGACATCGTCGTCCCGCCGCGCATCCGGCCGACTTGCCTGCCTGCCGGACAGGCCGGCGCACGCAACGCGTTTCATGCGGTGCTTTTGTTCGGTGCTCTAAGCATGGACCTTGATCAATTTGAATCCTTGAGCCCCGAAGAACAAGCCAAAGTTTTCCATAAGAGCCCATTTAAAGAAAAAGGGGAGCTGCTGCGGCACTCTCACGATCCCATGCGCTTGACCCGCTCGCTATCTCAGGAAGAGCTGTATTTAATGGCCAAGGAGATGGACCTGGAGGAGCGCAGCGAGGTTATTCGTTACGCCAATCTGCCCCAACTATTTTTTATCTCGGATGTAGACTGCTGGAAAAAAGACCGCATTGACCCGATAGGCTTTCAAAGCTGGCTCGAGACTTTGCTTGCCGCCGATGAAAGAAAGCTCCTTGCCTGGCTTCTTGAGATGGACTATGAAAGCGTGGTTGCGGGGTTTAAAAAACTGATCCAGGTCTTGAAGCCTGAGCGCGAGTATGCCATTGATGAACTTTTGGGCGACCGGCCTTATTTTACGCTGGATGAAAATTATTTTATTCTTGCCAAAGAAGAAAATATGGAATCCTTGAGACGGACGCTGGAAATTCTTTATGAAAATCATCGCGGCCGCTATGTCGCGCTTCTCGAAGACGTGATGGCAGGAATAGATGATGAGGTCGAGGAAGACGCCTTTCAGCGGCGCGAGATGCGGCTCGCTGAGCGGGGATTTCCGGATTTTGAAACGGCCCGAAAAATTTATCGGTTGATGTCAAAGCAGGAATTTGAAGCTTTCCCCTTAAAGAAGCAACTCCCTTCCGAAAAGGATGTGAAGAAAGCATTTCCGAATTATCCAGTGCTTTGGTCCGGGGAACATTTATTTCTCGACGAAGTTCTTTTATTGTTTCGCGACGATGTCTCCGGGATGCAGGAAACCTTGAAGGAAGAACTTGCCTGGCTTTCCAATAAAGTCATTGCCTGCGAGGGAATTGATTTTGCTGCGGAAGACCGCGTGCGTCATGGAATCGAAAGGGCGCGTTCTTTTGTCAGTATTGGTCTGGAGCTTTTGAGCGGCCGCGATTTACTCCAAGCCAAAAAAATCTTATCGGAACGCTGGCTCGAAATTATTTTCCGGTGGGGTGCGACGGCTGTTTTGACTCTTCGGGAAGAAGCGTTTGAAATCGTACGAGATTATTGGAAGGGGGAACGGGCAATGTTTTTAGAATTTCTAAATCCTCCTTACGGGCCTATTTTAAAAGGCCTTTTGCGCGATTTGCCTGAATGTTACGACCCGCAGGCCGGAGAAGATGCGGATTTCTTGCGGGATTTTAAAGCGGCGGATGAAATCCGAAGAATCGAGCTTGCGGTCCAACAGATCCATAAGGTGCACGAAATCTTAAATGTGCATGTCCCAGACTATTTGCAACGCGTGGCGATTGGAAAAGTGCGCGAGACGCTTGAGCCAACTTTTTTTTCTGTGCTGGGGACTCTTCTGGTTAATTTTGGGCTTAGCGGCAAATTGACCTCACAGGCTGTTTCGGAAAAAGACCTGCGGGAATTCATCAAGAAAAATTTTGAAAAAAATACAGGGCGAGCAGTACTGAAGTCTGATTTAAAGCAGCATTTTCAAGAAAAAATGCTGCCCGCGCAAGATCGAGGTTTCATGAAGCCTCTTTTTTCTTTATTGTTTGAAAATATGGAAGAGGATTTAAGCGATCTCGATGTTTCAGCGCCTATTGATCCGCGGTTTATCTCATGCTTGCATGCTGGAGGCGCGACAAGCAAAAAGTCGACAGCTAAGAAAACGGCTAAAACTCGTCATTCTGAGCGCCCCTCTCCGAGGGCAGCAAAAAACGCGAGCGAAGAATCTGCAAAGCGAGATCGTCACGGACCTGCCTCTGAAAATCGTGGCCGGTCCTCACGATGACAGATGCCCTATGACGAAACTCGTGCTTATTAAAATCGGAAATTCCGTCCTTCGTGAAAAAACAGGTGAAATTGATCCCGAAAAGATCAAAGAGCCGGGCTTTCAGAAATTTTTAGATGCCATGGTGCAGGCCATGCATCAATCAGAAGGCGTAGGCCTTGCCGCCAATCAAGTCGGCCACGGCGTGCAGGCGATTGTTTTGGAGTGCAAAGCGAACCAGCGATATCCGGGGCGGCCGGACGTGGCGCTCGAAATTTATATTAATCCAAAAATCCTGAAATATTCCGTAGAAGAAGAAGAGGACTGGGAGGGCTGCCTGAGTATTCCTGGATACCGTGGCAAAGTCCCGCGCGCCAAAGAGATTTTGTTCGAAGGTTTGAATCGGGAAGGGGAACGCGTTGAAAAAACGGTGACTGGTTTTCACGCCCGCATCCTTCAGCATGAAGTGGACCACATCAATGGCCTTTTTTATGTGGACCGCATGAAAGATTTGAAGACGTGGATGCATTTAGATGAATTTAATAATAATAAGGGGCCCTTAGAGCCAGTTCGGCCTGTCCGGGACAAAAATGGCTGACAAAGACAATCTGGATTTTGAAATTCATTTTTATGAGGGCGTGATCAAAAAAAACCCTAATTACATCGATGCCTTGATCCCGCTTGCCGAGGCTTACACGAAAAAAGGACTTTACGAAAAAGGACTCGAGATCGACAAACGCCTGGCTCAGCTTTGCAAGGACGACTCGGGCGTTTATTATAATCTTGCCTGCAGTTTAGCGTTAGTTGGGAAGAAAAAAGAGGCGCTCCAGACCTTGCGGCAGGCTGTTGATTTGGGATATCTGGATTTCGTTCATCTCCGAAAAGACCCTGATCTAAAGTCGTTGCACGGCCATCCTGACTTCGAAAAGCTCGTCGATTATTTTTTAAAGAAAAAATAGCCGGAATATAGTGTATGATTCATTGACGGCGTGCGTTTCAAGCATTACAGTGATCCAACTTTATTTGTGAGGAGTGGAAAAATAAATGCCTACGTATGAATATGCATGCACTGCATGCAAGCACAAGTTTGAAAAATTTCAGTCCATGATGGAAAAAGCCGTCAAGAAATGCCCCAAGTGCGGAAAATCTTCCGCCAAACGGCTTATTAGCGCCGGGGCAGGCATTCTTTTTAAGGGGAGCGGTTTTTATCAAACCGATTACCGGTCGAGCAGTTATCAAGAGGCGGCCAAAAAAGAAGCGCCCTCTAAAGATACGCCCTCTTCGCCTGATTCTTCGAAGAGTTCTGAAAAAACTAAAAGCTCGAGCCCTGAGAAAAAAAACAAAAAAGATAAATAAATGAATTTTAGCCGCTCTTATTGTTTAAACTTGGAGGCCTTATGAATTGGATTTTATTTTTAATATTTCTTTTTTCGGGAATGCAACAAGTTATGGCTGAAACGACGGCTGAAATACCTGCTGAGACATCCGTAGAGGCCCCCGCAGAAACAGTCCCAGAGGTTCCGGTCGAGACGCCTGCTGAGACGCTGCCAGAAAAAGGTGTTCTGAAAATAACGAGCCCTGCTTTTCAGGAATTAACGCCGATTCCGTCCCAATATACTTGTGGCGGAGTTAACATTTCTCCGCCGCTTGAATGGACAGGCGTTCCTGAAAATGCCAAAAGTCTTATTCTGATTATGGACGATCCTGATGCTGCCCCAAAAACCTGGGCGCACTGGGTGGTTTTTAATATCTCGCCTGCGACGACAGCGCTCCCTGAAAAAATTAAAATCGGAAAAAATTTGGAAAATGGTGGTGTCCAGGGATTAACAGATTTCAAGAAAAACGGATACGGAGGCCCTTGTCCTCCAGCGGGGACGCACCGGTATGTTTTTAAGTTGTATGCCTTGGATATTTTAGTGGACCTGGCCCCGGTTGATGCCACCAAAGACCAGCTTCTTTCCGTGATGCAGAAGCATGTTTTGGCCGAGGGGCAATTCACCGCGATTTACGAACATAAAAAATAACGCTGGGAACTCCGCTGACTTTTATTTGCTCTGGAATTTTCCTTTTTTGGTTCATCCATTCTTTGGATTTTATCCGGGGAACTCTTCTTCACATTCCCGTTTTAAATAAAAAAAGCGCAAACAAGCCGTCCTTAGAAGTCCTGCCCAAAATCAGCATTATTTTTGCTGCCCGCAATGAAGCGGCCCATTTGTCAGAGGCCCTTTCTTCCATGCTTGCCCAGGATTATCCCGATTTTGAAGTCATTGCGGTTAATGATCGCTCGACGGATTTGACCCTACAGGGCATAAAGGCGTTTGAGAAAAATCCGCGCCTTAAAGTTTTAAACGTTTCAGAGCTCCCGGACGGTTGGCTTGGAAAAAATCATGCTCTTTATCAAGGCTATCGGGCTTCACGCGGCGAATGGATTCTTTTTACGGATGCTGATGTTGTTTTTGATAAAGGCACGCTTATGGCTGCCGTAAAAATGGCCAAAATTTATCAACTCGATCATCTTGTTTTGTTCCCGAAGTTGATTTTTAAAAGTTGGATTGAGATTTTTTTTAGTCATTCCTTTCTTCTCGCTTTTTTCCGTCGCTACCGGCCGTGGGCGGCACGGAATGCCCGTTCTAAAAACTATATTGGGATCGGGGCTTTTAACTTTTTGCGCCGTAGCGTCTATGAAAAAATCGGCACCCATCAAAAACTTGCGTTTGAAGTGCTGGACGACATGGAACTGGGGAAGCTTGTAAAGCAGGGCGGGTTCAAACAAATGGCCGCCTTTGGGAAGGATTTCATTTCGGTACGGTGGGTCGAGGGCTGGCAGGGTGTCATGAAAAGCCTGGAAAAAAATGCTTTCGCCGGCGTTGATTTCAGCATCATGTTTCTTTTGATGATCACTACGGCGACAATTCTTTTTGATGTTCTGCCGTTTGTGCTTGTTTTCTTTGCGCATGGAACGGTTTTTAAATTATGTCTCGCCACACTTTTTTATATTTTGGGCGTTTATTTGGCCACCTTCAAAACAAATCATTGGTCTCTTTTGATTTTCCCATTTCATTCCGTTGGTTTTGGACTTTTACTGGTCGTGATCTGGCGTTCTGCGCTTCGAGTCATAAAAGAAGGTGGCATCCGCTGGCGCGATACCTTTTATCCTCTTAATCGGTTACGGCGCTCATAAAGATTTGGGTGACGCCTGGCGAGGGATTCCCGATTGAGGAGAAGCCTTAAAGGCCACAAATCATTATTTTCTAAAGGCCCTTTGCGGACCCTGGCAAAGCTACGGTTTTTTACAAAAGGGCTGGATTTATAAGGCTTCGAGGAAAACCGGGATACGCGAGGCGGCAGGACCCAAATCGTTACCGATATTGAAAGCTCATTTGTCTTGATTGCGGACGTAGCATTGGCTATCATGCAGCCATCTTTGAACCCGCAAAAATGACAGATATCGCCTCAGTTGGACCCAAATTAACGCCCATGATGGAGCAATACCGCTCCATCAAAAAGACTCTGCCCCAAAACACCATTCTTTTTTTCCGGCTCGGCGATTTCTATGAGATGTTTTTCGAAGATGCCGTACGTGCCTCTGAAATTTTGGACATCACCCTTACGGGCCGCGAGGCAGGAGAGGCCGGCCGAGTCCCCATGTGTGGAATCCCTTATCATTCTTTTCAAGGCTATGTCCGCATACTGATCGATCACAATCTTAAAGTCGCAATCTGCGAACAGGTGGGCGACCCGAAGGCAAAGGGGATTGTCGATCGTAAAATCACACGCATTATCTCCCCGGCAACTTATCTGGAAGACGAAACCAAGACCGGTAGTCCGGAATACATGGCGGCCCTGGTGCATGACGGCAAAATGTGCGCGATTTCTTATCTTGATCTCGGCACCGGCGAATTTTTTGTGCGCGAAATGGACGAAGAAAGGCTTTTAAGCGAACTTGTGCTTTTAATGCCCAAAGAAATTATCCTGCCGAAAAAAATGTCTGAGAATGTTTCTCTTCTTTCTTTTATTAAAGAAAATTTGAGCGTAAGCCTTACCATTTATGAAGATTGGGTTTTTGAATTTGAAGAAGCCGCACGCCTTTTAAAAGAAGGTTTTAAACTTGCCTCTGACCGCAATATTTCCTTTTATGGCCGGGCGCTTTGCGTGCGGGCCTCAGGCGCCATTTTCTATTATTTGCGCGACCATCTTCATTCCGCGCTCGGGCATGTCCGCCTGCCGGTATTGATCGATGCCGCAGATTTTATGGTGCTTGACCGCGAGGCCCAAAAAAGTTTGGAGCTTGTTGCCGCCAATAGTGGAAAAAAAGAAAGCACTCTTTTTTCATGTGTGGACCAAACGTATACTTCCATGGGCAGCCGCACGCTTTATCAATGGGTGACGCATCCGTTGCTTTCTCTTTCTGAGATCGGCCGGAGGCATGACGCAGTGGCTGAACTTTCGGCGCGGCCTGATTTAGTCCAAGCGATTCGTGGGCTTTTGAACGGTGTCAAAGATATGGAAAGAACTTTGAGCCGGCTTAATTATGGCGTGGCCAATGCGCGCGACCTGGTGAATCTGAAAATTTTTCTCGATCGTGTTCCTGAAATCCGGCAGTTATTGGGCACACTTGCGAGCCCGCTTTTAAAAGACTTGCTGCAAGCAATCGTTCATTTTCCCGCAATCCAAAGCCTGATCGAGAAAGCCATTGTGGAAGCTCCGCCTCTAGGTCTCAAAGATGGGGGAATCATTCGTGACGGATTTTCGAAGGAGCTGGACGAGTTGCGTGAAATATCCAAGAACGGCAAAAATTGGATTGTTGAATTTGAGAAACGTGAAATCGAACGCACGGGGATCAGGTCTTTAAAAGTAAAATATTCTCAAGTGTTTGGATACACGCTTGAGATCAGCCAGTCCAATCTTCATCTTGTGCCGCAAGATTATATTCGCCGCCAGACTTTGGCCCATGCCGAACGCTTTATTGTTCCGGAGCTCAAAACCTGGGATGAAAAAATTTCCGGGGCCCAGGACCGTATCAAGGCGCTCGAGTATCAACTTTTCAGTGAAATCCGTGAGAAAATTTTGCAGGAACTAGCGGGCTTGCAGAAAATGGCGCGCGCGGTCGGCTCTGTGGATGCTCTTTGCTCACTTGCCGTGATCGTGATACAGAAAAAATGGGTGCGCCCGCAAATGCTCGAATCGGACGAGCTCGTGATTGAATCTGGCCGGCATCCTGTGGTGGAAGCCATGCTTGCTTCCGGACAATTTGTGGAAAATGACACGCGTCTGGACGGCACAGAAAATCAATTGATCGTTCTCACAGGCCCGAACATGGCGGGTAAATCAACTTATATCCGCCAGGTGGCCCATATGGTCTTGTTAGCACAAATGGGTTCTTTTGTTCCGGCGAAATCAGCACGAATCGGTTTGGTGGATAGAATTTTCACGCGCATTGGCGCCGCCGATGATCTTGCTCACGGCGAAAGTACATTTATGGTGGAAATGCTCGAGACTGCTCATATTCTTCAGACCGCAACCTCTAAAAGTTTGCTTATTCTCGATGAGGTTGGAAGGGGGACTTCTACTTTTGATGGCGTCAGCATTGCCTGGGCCATATGCGAGTTTCTTGTGCAGGGTAAGATCCGTCCTCGCACTTTATTTGCCACTCATTATCATGAACTGACCCAGCTGGAAGACCATTTCGCGGCGATTAAAAATTATAATATTCTTGTGCGCGAAATCTCAGACGGCATTGTTTTTTTGCGTAAAGTCGTGCGCGGCGGCTCAGACCGCAGCTACGGGATTCACGTGGCGCGGCTGGCGGGTATCCCGGAGCAAGTGACAAAGCGGGCCGGAGAAATTTTAAATATTCTGGAAAGCGAAAATACGCAGGCCACGGAAATTATCGAAAGAAAAAATAAAAATGCCGGTAAAAAAGGCAAAACGCTCCAACCTAATCTTTTTGAGGTGCGAGAGAAAAATCATCCATTGCTAGATGAGATGCGGTTGCTCCAAATTGACGGCATGACCCCGTTGCAGGCTATTACAAAACTTGCCGAGTGGAAAGAACGGCTCAAGAGAGAAGAGAAATAATATGGGAATGATTAAAATTTTGCCTGAATCTGTGGCCAATAAAATTGCGGCAGGGGAAGTTATTGAACGCCCGGCTTCTATTGTGAAAGAACTTGTCGAGAACTCTCTCGATGCCGGTGCCAAATTCGTTGAGGTTTTGATAAGAACCGGCGGCAAAAGCTTGATACGGATTGCAGATGATGGCTACGGCATGAGTCCGGAAGATGCCGAGCTTGCTTTCCAGCGATATGCCACAAGTAAAATCAAAGATGCGAATGACCTTTTCAGGATTGAGTCCTTTGGTTTTCGCGGCGAGGCCCTGCCTAGCGTTGCGGCTGTTTCACGATTGAAATTGACGACACGCCCGGCGGATCAAAGTTCAGGAACCGAGCTTTTGATCGAAGGCGGTAAAATGTCTCCGGCGAAAGAATGTGCTTGCGCCAAAGGCACAGTGATTGAGGTGCAGGATTTATTTTTTAATACTCCCGCCCGTCGTAAATTTCTCAAAGCCGACTCCACGGAAACCGGGCATATTGTGGATGCTGTTTCATACCTCGCGCTTTCCCGGCTGGACGTGCGTTTTATTGTAAAATCGCAGGAAAAAATCCTTTTAGATCTCATGCCTGGGCAAAGTTTGCAAGCAAGGACGGTCGCGATTTTTGGAGAAAATGCTTCCAAACATCTTTTGGAGATCCCTCGCTCAGAAATGACAAAAGGCGCCCGTATTTATGGATTGATTGGAAAACCTTTTGCGGCGCGGTCGAACCGTTCGGGACAGATTTTTTTCATCAATCAACGATGGGTTAAATCGTTTTCACTTGGGCATGCGCTTCAGGCAGGATTTCACGGCCTTCTTATGCACGGCCAATATCCTTTGGCGGTCCTTTTTGTCGATGTTGATCTCGACCGGGTCGATGTAAACGTTCATCCGACTAAACAGGAAGTCCGTATTTCAAATGAGGCTGAAATAAAATCTCTGCTTCAGCAAATTATTTCAGAACGGCTTTTGCCCCAAGCGGACCCTGGCCCCCCATTACA
>OBEQ010720400.1_pt1 | contig 13312 bp, 16 predicted proteins | sample 1670901 | NCBI WGS metagenome assembly OBEQ01 (sample SAMEA104232315, study PRJEB22302) | groundwater metagenome | biome: forest; feature: aquifer; material: groundwater | place: USA | collected 2011-08-07 | depth 5.4 m
CGGTAGTCTTAATGATAAATTTTGCAACTGCCTTTTTCTTGATGCAGGACGTAGGTTTTGACAAACAAAAAATGGGACATACTTTGAAACAAATGAAGAAAATTTTTATCAGCTCGATAGATAATGGCTTAAAAAATCCGCCAGTTAGGTGGGTAATGATTGCAGCTCCTTTCGCAACCGGTGTGAGCTTTTATGTCTTTTATGCGCTGCAACCATTCCTTTTGAAACTCTACGGAAACTCCAAGGCTTACGGCATAGCTGGACTAGTAGCCGCTCTTGTTGCAGCTGCGCAAATTGCAGGAGGCCTTAGTGCAGTACACATTAAAAAATTGTTTAAGAGTAGAACTACCGCGCTCATCTTGGGCACTTTTCTTACCGGATTGATTTTGCTGGGAGTAGCGTTTGCCAATAGTTTCTGGCTGGCTCTTATTCTTATATTTATGTGGGGGTTAATTTTTGCAGCAATTATGCCAATTCGCCAAGCTTATCTCAACGGGATTATCCCTTCGGCCCAAAGAGCGACAGTTTTATCTTTTGATTCACTGATGGGCTCAAGTGGGGGAATTTTTATTCAGCCAATTCTGGGTAGAGTTGCAGACATTTGGAATTATCCTCTTTCTTACGCGGGAGCTTCACTTTTTCAATTAGCAGCTATTCCTTTCTTACTACTTGCCAAAAAACAAAAAGCAAAGTCCGATATTATTAGCGATCTGAAGCAATAAAATAGTGATATTTGTACGCGGAGCCAATTTTAAGTGAATCTTGTTACTATAAAAATAAAAATTATTCCTAAAACAGTTAGCCCAAGCATCTTGAAAGAACTGTTTTTTCTATGTGCTTCAGGTAATAAATCACTCGCTCCGATGTATAAAAGAAAACCCGCGAAAAATCCAAGGTAAAGTTGTAAGATATTTTCGGGTATTGAAAAAACATAAGTGGAAAGAGCTCCTAAAACTGGAGCAGTTGCATCGATAAGAAGAAGCATAAATGATTTTTTCAAGGTGTTTTTATTGGTCAGCATTAGAGTTACAGTATTTAATCCATCGGAAAAATCATGAGCAATTACTGCTATGCCAATAAGAAGCCCAACATGCACGTTCACATGAAAACCCAAACCTATCCCAACTCCATCTAGAAAGCTGTGGAATGATAGCCCCGAAGCACTAATTAAACCAACAGTTGGATGTTTATGAGATGCATATACTTCTTCTTGGCCCGCGTGTATGACCGCAGTTTTTTCTAAGATATGAATTACGATAAATCCAAAGATAATTGCAATTAAAGCGGGCGTAATATCAAGTTTCTTTTCTGTCGTGATTGAAAATATTTCAGGAATTATGTCAAAAAAACAAACTGCTATAAGAACACCTGCTGTGAAACTCATAATATAATGAAGTTTGTCCTTGTACTTAAAGGCAAAAAGTCCACCTCCAAATGTTGATAAGAAAGTAAAAAAAGACAGTAATATTGCTCCAGTATTCATGGATTCAGTTTTGGCATTTATAACATAGCCCAAATAGCTCAATTGAATGATCCTGAATTTTAAAATTCGTCTTTTTTTGTAATTCTTTTATCATCTTATTTTCTTGTTTTGATCTCATATCTTCAATCCTTCCACAGTTGTTACAGACTAGATGATGATGATGTTTATTCTGATCAACCAATTCATATCTTTTTTTACCTTCTCCAAACTCAATTTCTTGAACAATCCCCATTTGTTTAAAAAGCTCAAGACCTCGATAGATAGAGGCAAGATCAATTGATGTCTTTTTCTTTTTAAGCGAAGTTGCTATTTCTTGGACAGTCAAAGGATAAGAATATAAAATCTTTAATATTTCTTGCCGAGGTTTTGTTATCCTATACCCACTCTTTTTAAGTTTTTGTAGTTTGTCCATAGCAAATAACCGTATTATTGCAAATCGTTTGCAATAAGTCAAGAGGAATTGGAAGAGTTTTTTAGCTCAGAAGCAAGCCAAAGGTACCAAACTGGGTTGACAATAAAACCTTCAAGAAGCACAGGATAAAGCAGCACTGGATTTGTTGGGCTTAACACTGTGAGCCGTGCTAAATAAATCACAAGCAAAAGCACTCCAGAGAGATAGCCTAAATTGGCTAGATTTTTTGGCAAGCTTTTATCTTTTCCCATAAGCCAAGAAAATTTTAAAATAGCCAGTCCTGTTATTCCGAAAGCCAACAGTCCTCTTGGGTCAATCTGACTTGGCAGATCTGCATTAACTAAGGCTGGAGGATTTATACTGTTGGCTAAATCATAACCTCCATGCAAAACTGTACCTGTTACCCCGACAATACCCAAGATTAGTGCGAGAGTAGCAATTCCATCATCGATTTTTCTCAGTTTCATAAAAAGAATAATCATGACAGGTAAAGCAAATAGCCCAGACAACATAAGGAAGAGGCTGGATAACATAGTGTTTTTGGCGACTATAAAATAATAAGCGTAGGCGAAAGCCGTTAATGCTGTTAAAAAAGCTGAAGCAGAAGCTTTTGTTTGAAAAAAATCCTTTTTCATGCCCTTAGTATTATTTATTTATTTAAAAAATACAAGTCCAAATCTTTCCCTGGACTAAAATCAAAAATCTCTTTATAATACGAGGAGCATGTCTCCAAAACCCAAATTTATTCTCCAACTTGAAACTTTGTGGAAGAAGGGGAACTTTGTTTGTATTGGTTTGGATCCGGATTTTGGAAAAGCAACCTTCTCTTTTAACAAAAAAATAATTGATTCTACTTATGATCTGGTTTGTTGTTATAAACCAAACATCGCTTTTTATGAAGGATACGGAGTCGATGGCTTATTAGAACTTCAGAAAACTATTAAATATATTAAAAATAAATATCCTCAAATACCTGTAATACTTGATATAAAAAAAGGTGACGTCGGACATGCAAATTTATTTAATTTAAAATATATTTTTGATTATTTCCAAGCTGATGCTGTTACTATTAATCCCTATCCTGGCAAAGAAGCCTTAAAACCTTTTTTAGAGCAAAAAGATAAAGGAATTTTTGTTTGGGCAAAATCCTCAAACCCAGGATCCGATGAATTCCAGAATTTAAAAATTCAAAAAGATCCACTTTACATTGTTGTAGCAAAACATGTTGCAGAAGAGTGGAATTACAATGGAAACTGCGGTTTGATAGTCGGTGCAACTTATCCAAAAGAGTTGGCTGTAGTTAGAAAAGTAGTTGGGGAGATGCCGATTCTTATTCCGGGGGTTGGAGCCCAAGGCGGAGATCTCAAGGCGTCTGTTAAGGCAGGCATTGATAGTCGAGGATTGGGTATAATTGTTTCCTCATCTCGTGGAATAATTTTTGCAGAAAACCCAAGAGAAGCAGCTAAAAAATTGAGAGACGAGATTAATAAATATAGAAATCTATAAATTTATGAATGATTTCATTGTTTATAAAAAATCAGCAGAAGAAATTGCCAAATTATTCCTTGAAATAAAAGCTGTCACTTTTAGATTTAATCCACCATATACTTATACATCAGGATTAAAAAGTCCGATCTATCTTGATAATCGACTAGTAATGTCTTATCCAGATGTAAGAAAAAAAATAGTCGATTATTATATTGACGCAATTAAAAAAGAAATCGGATTAAAGAATATTGAATGGATTTCAGCAACTGCAACTGCAGCAATACTTCAAGGAGCATGGATTGCTGATAAACTAAATTTGCCTATGGTTTATGTTCGGCCAACTACAAAAGCTTATGGTAAAGGTGGGAAAGTTGAAGGCTACATAAAAAAAGGAAGCAAGGTTTTAATAGTCGAAGACCATATCTCAACTGCAGAAAGTGTTGCAAATAATGCACAGAGTATTAGAAAGTTGAATGGCAGGGTTGAGTATTGTATTACGACAACGACATATGAAACAAAACAATCTTTACAAACTTTAAAAAAGAACAATCTAAAATTAATTGCTTTAACAAGCGGTAAAATAATTGTCAAAACTGCATTTAAAGAGAAATATTTATCGAAAAAAGAAAAGGAGATGGTTGATTTGTGGTTTGAAGAACCTTCAATTTGGGAAGAAAAACTTAAGAAATGAGGTGAGAGATATGAACAGTAAATCAATCTGGATTTGGGTTGTTGTGATTGCGGTTATAGTTGCAGGGGTTGTTTTGATTGGTGGAAAGAAATCTCAAGCTCCAACAGTTGCGCCGGTTCAGCAGCAACCAACTCAAAACCCAACTGGAGAAGTGATGTCGAACAATGAGGTAACAATGCAGAATTTTGCTTTTCATCCGGCAACACTGACTGTCAAAGCCGGAGATAAAGTAACTTGGAGCAATAAAGATTCTGCAGGACACAGTGCAACAGCAGATGATGGAAGTTTCGACACCGGAATAATAAGTCCGGGACAATCGGGATCATTCACTTTTGCGAAACCGGGAACTTATAAATACCATTGCACGCCGCATCCTTTTATGCAAGCGACGATTGTAGTACAATGACGTACTATGGCTAAAGTTGATCTTACAAAACAAAAGTGCGTGCCGTGCGAGGGTGGAGTGGAGCCGATGAAAAGAGAAGAATTCCAGCAATATCTAGGTCAGATTTCGGACTGGGAAGTAATTGAGGATAAAAAACTTGCCAAAAAATTTAAGTTTAAAGATTTTAAAGAAGCTTTAGCTTTTGTAAATAAAGTTGGAGCTCTTGCAGAGGAAGAAAATCATCACCCAAACATTTTTATCTATGGATGGAATAAAGTAAAAATCACTCTTACAACCCACGCAATAGGAGGACTTTCCTTAAACGATTTTATTCTCGCTTCTAAGATTGATAAGCTTTAATTGCAGAAATATCAAGGGCCAATTTCGCAAACACCCACCCCAGCGCCCTAATAAAAGATTATAAATTAAATGATATAGCAGCAATTTTCGACTAATAAAGCAATATGAAAAAAATTCTTGTGACAGGTGCATTTGGACTAGTTGGGACGGATCTTACTTTAGAACTTCAGAAAAAATTTAAACAAGAGAATATTGTTGCATTAGGTCACAGCAATCTTCACTCTGTATTCAAAACTATTGTTGAGAAAGGCGACGTTAGAGATGAGCGATCACTTGAAAAAATTATCAAAAAATATAACATTGGGCAAATCTATCATCTTGCCGGACTTCTTTCAGTTGGTAGTGAAAAAAACCCACAACTTGCTTGGGAGATTAACTTGGGTGGACTCAAAAATATTTTAGATCTTGCAATCAAGTATAAAATTAAAGTTTTTTGGCCAAGCTCAATTGCAGCTTCTGGTCCAACTACGCCAAAAGTAAAAACACCACAGCACACGATATTAGAACCGACAACAATGTATGGAGTAAATAAAGTAGCTGGTGAGCTTTTATGTCAATATTACTTTTTGAAATACGGGTTAGACGTAAGAAGTCTTCGTTACCCAGGACTTATAGGGTATAAAGCACCTCCTGGCGATGGTACAACCGAATACTCAGTCCATATTTTTTACGCTGCTCTTAGGGAAAAAAAATATACCTGTTTTCTTAAAAAAGAAACACAACTACCAATGATGTATATTGATGATGCTATACAAGGGACAATCCAACTTATGGAAGCTTCTTCTGCTAAGATTACAATTAGGACTAGTTATAATTTTGCCGCAATTAATTTTAGGCCGGGCGAGTTGGTCAAAGAAATCAAAAAAATCATCCCAGATTTTAAATGTGATTATAAGCCTGACAATAGACAAAATATTGCGGATTCGTGGCCAAAATCAATCGACGACTCGATTGCTAGGCGAGATTGGGGATGGAAACATAAATACGATGTGAAGAAGCTTACAGAGGTTATGGTAAAAAATTTAAAAATTAAATTGAATATTAACTAATGGGAAAAAATAGTTTCTTTGAAATTTTACAAAAAGAAGTTGAACGAATTGATAGCGTAAAAACTTCCAAACGCAGGGAACGAGTTATTGAAGGATTCACAGACGATCCATCTCCAAAAGCACTCATCAACGGTAAAAAAATAAGAATCTTTAATTCCAATGATTATCTTGGACTTCGTCATAGTCCAGTTTTGAAAAAAGCAGAACATGATGCGACAGAAAAATATGGAGCAGGACCAGGAGCTGTACGTTTCATTTCAGGTTCGCTCAAAGTCTACTCTGACTTAGAGGAAAGAGTAGCTAAGTTTCATAATCGAGAGGCAGGCATGGTTTTTTCCTCTGCGTTTGCAGCAAATCTGGCAGTGATATTTTGTTTAATCCAAGGACAGAGCAAAGACAGCGTCGTTGACTCCAATGTCTTGGTTATTTCAGATGCCCTCAATCACAGAAGTATTATTGATGGTGTTAGGTTAGCTAAACTGGCAAGCGAGCAAAAACAGATCTTTAAACATAAAGATATCAATGAGTTAGCTCAACTCCTTGAGGCAAACAAAAACACCTTTAAACGAGTTCTTATCCTGACAGATGGAGTATTTAGTATGATCGGAGAGTTTCAACGACTTAAAAAACTCATGGAGGTTGCAAAAGAATACGACAAACAATATGAGAATGGCGTGCTCGTTGTTGTTGATGACGCGCATGGTGTTGGAGTAGCAGGCGCAACTGGAAGAGGCATAGAGGAAGTTGAGGCAGCAGCGTGTGACGTATTGGTTGGAACATTTGGGAAAGCCTTTGGGTCAGACGGAGGCTATGTAGTTGCCAACAAATTTATCATTGATTATCTTCGAGAATCAGCTGCAACATACATTTATTCCAATCCTTTCTCCCCGGGCACAGCCGGAGCGGCCTTAGAATCTCTCGCTCTTTTAGATCAGGCTGAAGGGAAAGAACTACTTAAAAAATCAAGAGAAAACACAGCATATTTTAAAGAAGCAATGAAAAAAGTAGGCTTTAAATTTGCTGCTGATTCTTCACATCCTATACAACCAGTTTTAATCGGCGATCCTATAAAGACAAGAGAACTGGTTGATTCTTTATACAAAAAGGGCATGCTAGTTACAAACATAAGCTATCCAGTCGTTCCAAAAGGATCAGATGAGATAAGAATGCAAATTTCAGCAGCTCATACAAAAGAAGATCTTGATTTTGCAATAAGCCAAATGAGAGAATCAGGAAAGAATCTATCTATTATTTAGATATTGCTTCTTTAGAAAGATCGCCACAAGCTACATAGACCTTGATCCCAGAAGCTGTTCCTGATTGATGGACATTAATTGCCAAAGGCTCCTTCTTGACAAGATCAGCCAATGTTGCAGAAATTGTAGTTTCAGACTTTCCATTTACAACGTCACTTAGCGGGTAAGCAATTGCACCTGGCTTTGGGCAAGATCCCATATGAATATGCGCTGGTTCTGCGGTTTTAGGCGCACCAGTTAAAGTAAAAACAACCATTACTTTGCCGTTTTCCTCGGTTAATTCGGCTGTTCCAGTTTGGCCTGATGCATTTTGTTGATCAAGTTTGACTTCCATTTTATGCGCCATCATCGCTGTTGGAGCGGTAGTCACAGTTGTAACTGCAGATTGTTGACTGGGTGATTTTTTAGAAGCGTTGTACCACAAAAATGCAGCAACAATAATTATTACCAAAACCAGAAGAGGAACCCAAGAAGACTTTGTTTGCCCATTGCTATTCTCCATTCCGTTTTCCATACCCACAATATACACCCCTGAAAAAATTTGTCAAGTATAATAAACTCCATGAATAAAAAAAATATTCCGACTGTTTTTGTAATATTTGGAGCAACAGGAGATCTGATGACAAAAAAAATTGTTCCCGCTCTTTTTAATCTCTACAAAAAGGGCAAGTTGCCATTGCTTTTTAGAATAATAGGAGTTGCAAGAAGAGATCTCACAACAGAACAATTTTATATTCATATTAGACACATTCTTAAGTCACACGATATATCAGAAAAAAGAGAAACCATAGAGCAATTTTTGAGATTTTTTTCCTATCATGCAGGTAAATTTGAAGATGAAAAAATGTATCGGGCACTAGCAACTACATTGGGTAGAACTGATGACGAGTGGAAAGTTTGTTCGAATAAGCTTTTTTATCTTGCTGTTCCTCCGGAATATTATGAAGGTATATTCCAAAATCTTGCAGCTTCTGGACTGACTATTCCTTGTAGTCCCGACGAAGGCTGGACCAGAGTTATCGTTGAAAAACCTTTTGGAAAAGACGCAAAGACTGCAGAGAAACTAGATTTGCTTTTGGCAAAACTTTTCAAAGAAGAGCAGATTTACCGTATTGATCATTATCTTGCAAAAGAAATGTTACAGAATATTTTAAGTTTTAGATTTTCAAATAATCTTTTGGAGGAGAGTTGGAGTAATAAATTTGTTGAGAAAATCGAGATACGGCTATTGGAAAAAATTGGAGTAGAGAAAAGAGGATTATTTTATGATGGTCTTGGTGCTTTGGTTGATGTGGGGCAAAACCACCTTTTGCAGATGTTGGCTTTGGTTACAATGGAACACCCACAGGCATTAAATGCTGATTATGTAAGAAAAAAGCGCAGCGAAATCTTACAAACTTTAAAGCCTCTAACTTTTGATGCAATTCAAAAGAATACCTTCAGAGCACAATACCGCGGATATAGAAAAATTGATGGAGTGAAAAAAGATTCTCAAACAGAGACATATTTTAAAGTGACTGGATTTCTTGATTCTTCTCGCTGGCAGGGAGTTCCAGTAACACTTGAGAGTGGAAAACGCATAAAAGATCAGATAAAAGAAATTATTGTGATCTTCAAACATGTAACTCCTTGCCTTTGTCCTCCCGGAAAACACTTCACCAACAAAGTTATCTTTTCGATTGAACCAAAAGAAAATATTAAATTGCTATTTCTGGCCAAAAAGCCAGGTCTGGGTTCGCAAGTTGAGATTCAAGAGAGAAGTTTTAACTTTATCTACAGAAAAAAATCCCCAAAAACCCAATATGTAGAAGAATATGAAAAATTGTTGTTGGATTGTATAGAAGGCAATCAACTTTTGTTTTTAAGTACAAAAGAAGTTCGGGCAATGTGGAGTTTTATAGATCCTATTGTTGCAGGATGGAGAAAAGAAGCTGTTCCTCTTGAATTTTATCAACCAGACACTAATGAAATAACTAAGAAATTTCCAATTTTTAATTTACAATTTCCAAAAAAACTAACCAAGGAACTTGGGATAGTCGGTTTGGGCAAAATGGGCGCTAATTTAGCCAGACAATTAATTGAAAAAGATTGGAGAGTGATTGGATACAACAGAACATCTGATGATACAAAAAATTTGGAAAAAGAAGGATTGATTGGAGCGAATTCTTTGGAAGAACTTGTTAAAAAGTTAAAAACTCCACGAGTTATTTGGTTGATGCTTCCTGCAGGCAAACCTGTTGACGAGGCGATTGATCGTTTATTCCAGTACTTAAGCAAGAGAGATATTGTAATTGATGCCGGAAATACTTTTTACAAAGATTCGGTGAAAAGAAGTAAGAAGTTAGAAACAAGAAGTGTGAAGTTTGTAGATGTGGGAGTTTCTGGCGGACCTGCTGGTGCAAGAAATGGAGCATGTTTATATGTTGGAGGAGACAGAAAACTTTTTGAATATTTACTGCCACTTTATATAGATATTGCAGTTGCGGAAGGCGTTGGATTTTTTGAAGGAGCAGGAGCTGGTCATTTTGTGAAGATGGTTCACAATGGAATAGAATATGGCATGATGCAAGCAATAGCAGAGGGATTCACAATTTTAAAAAACGCCAAATACAATCTAGATTTGGAAAATATTGCCGAAGTTTATAATCACGGAAGCGTTGTTGAATCGCGTTTAGTAGAATGGTTGAAGAATGGACTTCATATTTATGGTGAGGATTTAAAAGATGTAAAAGGGTCTGTTGCAAGAGGTGGTGAGAGCAAAGAGGGCGAAGCAGATTGGACTTTAAAAACAGCCAAAGAACTTAAGGTTAAAGCAAAAATCATTGAGGAGTCAGTGAAGTTTAGAATTGAGTCAGATAAGCGTCCTTCATTTACTGGAAAAATATTGAATGTTATCCGAAACCAATTCGGAGGTCACAACGTTAAGTAAATTATTACGGGCAGTTTTTCCATAGTCCCTTGTTTTGTAGACGAGCATCTTGTTGATCTTGTAAAAATAGATTTTCATATTTGACATCAGGAGGAAAAGTTGCAACGTGAGCGAAGCCTTCTTTGACTAAGTATTCATTAACAAATACTGGTTCAGCTGTCGCAGGTTTATCTAAGAAAACATAGCGAAGGAGTCTGCCATACTTATCAGTTTCAGAAACATCTTTTTCCAAGCGCACAGTTTTTCCTTCAATGAGTTCTTTATTTTTTTCAAATGCCTCTTGAGCAAAGCATTGCACAGGTTTTCTTGGATCATGTAATTCTGGAGTGTCTATCCCAATGTATCTTACTTTTTGGTCAGTATCAATCACGATAGTATCGCCATCAATAACACGTGCGACTTTAACAAGTTGTGCAGGTGTTGTTACTGATGTTGTTGGAGAAATATTTACTGAACTTTTGTGTGGTTGAGTTTGTTGAACTAAAGCAATGATGATTACTGCAACAACAAGAATAAAATTTGTAAGCGAGCGTTTTTTAAACATATGTTTAATACAATACTTTTATAAGCTGTTTTAAGCCGTCTACTAATCTTGGTCCAGGACGATTTAATAAATCATCGTCAAAAACAAAAACTTTTTTATCTCTTACTGCAGATATGTTTTGCCACCCAGGTCTTCCATAAATAAGATTTGGAGAGGGCCTTTTCCCGTAACCGCAAAGAGAAAGAATAATTAGCTGAGGATCAAAATTTGTTATTTCGTCTTGTGCAATTTTTCTACTGATTTCTCCTTCTTTTATCAAATATTTTCCTGCAGCAAGTTCAACAATTTTTGGCACCCAGTTTCCAGAGATCATCGGTGGCATATGCCATTCTTCAATGTAAACTCTTGGTTTGTTTTTAATAAATTTTAATTTTTGTTTTATTGTGTTAACATATTGATACAATTTTGCAACCAATTTTTTTCCTGCACTTTCTTTATTAATAGCTTTGCCAATCGTTAGAATACTTTTAAAAACATCGTCTAAGGTCTTAGGATCAACATGCAAGACTTTTAATCCAGAAGTTTTAAGCTTTTTAACTATTTTGTCTTGAAGAAAGGTCGAGGTTATGACCAGATCTGGATGGAATTCTTTTACTTTTTTAACACTTGCTGTTGTCCAACCGCCAATCTTCGGTTTGCCTTGAACACTTTTTGGATAATTGCAAAATGAAGTTACCGCAACAATTTGGTTTCCTGCGCCTAAAGCATAAAGAATTTCGCTGTTGCTTGGAGCAAGCGAAACAATTCTCATACAAGAAGTATACTCCAGGCATGTTATAATTTGGTTGTTACGGAGTGTAGTTCAGATGGCCAGAACGTCCGCTTTGGGAGCGGAAGGTCGCCGGTTCAAGTCCGGCCACTCCGACCCGTGAAAAATATATCCTACATACTTCTTACTGTTTTGTTACTTATTATTGGTGTTTTTGCATATAATCTAGACATTAAAGATAGGAAACAAAAATCATCAATTGAGCCAATTACCTCTAAATCTAAGATGAAAATTACAAGCACCGCTTTTGAAAACAATCAAACAATTCCGGCAAAATATACCTGTGATGGAGACAATGTAAATCCAGAGCTTAATTTTTCAGATATTCCTACTAATACAAAATCATTGATTTTAATTGTCGATGACCCTGATGCTCCTTCGGGAACGTGGACTCACTGGATTGTTTGGAACATAAGCTCAAGCACTACAAAGATCAAAGAAAACACTACTCCTAGCGGTTCTCAAGAAGGGACAACAAGTTTTGGTAAGCCAGGCTACGGTGGCCCTTGTCCTCCATCTGGTACTCACCATTATTTTTTCAAACTTTATGCTTTGGATACGATTCTTTCTCTCGACTCAAAAGCCGACGTCAAACAACTTAACCAAGCTATGCAAAGGCATGTATTGACAGAGACAGAACTTATCGGACTTTATTCCAGAAAATAAATTCCTGTGAACAAAAACGTTAAAAAAATTTTAGCCTACTACAATTCTCTCGAATCTCGACTTGGCTATAAGTACGTAATCTGGGAAGCAAAGCATTTTGGATATTACCCTTCAGGCAAAAAAACCATCAGCGAGAAAAAAGCCCAAGAGCTAATGCGGGAGCGGATTTATAAAAGTTTGAAATTTACACCCAGCAGTTTGGTTTTAGATGCAGGATGTGGATATGGAGTCGTTTCTTGTTATTTAGCAAAAAAATATGGACCAAATATAATTGGGATCGATTTAAACCCAAGAGAACTCCAAAGAGCACGAGAACGGACCGAAGAAATAGGTTTAACTAATAAAGTAAAGTTTTTAGAGATGGATTATTCAAAGACAAATTTTCCAGACAATCATTTTGATTTTATTTACACAATCGAAGCTTTCTGTCATTCTCAAAATTATATAAAAACACTAAAGGAATTTTATAGAATCTTAAAATCCGACGGTAAGCTTACGATTTTTGATTATTCATTTGCTTCAACAAACTTATTTAGTAAAGAAGATTTAAGAATGCATAACATAATTATAGAGAAAATAGCAACTCCTACATTTAAATTGATTAAGCATGATGAATTTCCAAGAACAATGCAGGCAGTAGGTTTTAAAAATGCCAAACAACAAGCTATCACTAAAAATATTATTCCTTCAATAGAACGTCTGTATAAATTGGCCCGATGGCCATATAAAATAATTAAACTATTTAGATTAGAAGCTTACTTTATTAATACAATGGTTGGAGTTTTGTGGTATGAACTTTTTACTAAAGACTTAATGCGTTATTGTATTTTTACTGCGGAAAAACCATGAAATCTATTGAAAGAATACTTTTTCTTGGAATGTGTGTTTTTATTATTTTTGGACTGATCTTTATCACTTGGAAGGGAAGAAAAAATTGCAATAACTACCAAATTGAAAATCGCAATTACTGTCTACTTACGGCAACAAATCAGCAAGAATGGGAGAAGGGACTGATGTTTGTTAAGAAGCTAGATAATGCAGACGGGATGATTTTTATTTTTCCAGATAAACAAAGCAGAAGTTTTTGGAACAAGAATACATTGGCAGACTTAGATTTATATTGGTTGGTCGATGATAAAGTCGTTGGTAAAAGTTTTTTACCATCGATTGAAAAAAGTAAAGAGGTAGTTGTTGTTAACTCACCCAAACCAGTTGATAAAGTAGTAGAATTAGTGGTAAAATAATTATTAATATGTGCTATAACTGCGGTTGCGAGATGC
>OBEQ010503734.1_pt1 | contig 13311 bp, 11 predicted proteins | sample 1670901 | NCBI WGS metagenome assembly OBEQ01 (sample SAMEA104232315, study PRJEB22302) | groundwater metagenome | biome: forest; feature: aquifer; material: groundwater | place: USA | collected 2011-08-07 | depth 5.4 m
AAGGCACCTTTCGCACAGCACGAGTTACCGCCGGAGGCGGTGGTAAGATCGGTCAATTTGGACTGCATGCTTCGGGCTCCCATATGCAGAGCGATGGTGTGGTGGCTAACGACGACAGTCGCCTCGATAACCTACGCGCCAAAGCCGATTATATCTTCGGTGGAAATCATCGCCTCCAGTATGGATTTATGAGGAACGATAATGAGTCCGGTAATCCAGGACCTTTCGGGAGTGATCCGGCCAAGTTATTTTCGGGCTTAGATCTGGTTGCGCGGACGAACGAATCATATACGGTGAATACGCTTCGTTACGACGGCATGTTAAGCTCGCGAATCAGACAGCAGGTTGCCGTCTCTCGATATTCTGACCAGTTGGATTTCCAAAGCGGATACGGTCCGTCTTTTTCCCAGCAAAACCGTCGAGCAGTTAGTTCGGAGACGAGTTTCGTGCTCAACTCCGGGAACGTATTGGTTTTTGGCGGAGAATGGAATGGCGAAACGTTTAAGAATTCTTTTGTAACTGATCAGGCCTCCCAAGTCGTACCAGTCCAGCGAAATATCTACGGACTGTTTCTTGAAAATCATTTTGAAACTGCCGGCAAACTATTTGTAAACACCGGTGTGCGGGTGGAGCGTATCCAACTCAATAGTATCCCGGCGGATGCTTACGGTTCTCGCCCTGATTTGCCAACAAACACATTAACGCAAGTACACCCAAAGATTAGCCTTGCCTATGAGCCTAGAAATGCTACCCGGCTGCATGCAAGCTTCGGAACGGGACTGCGGCCACCGGATGGTTTTGAACTGGCTTTTACCACCAATCCGGCGCTTAAGCCGGAACGTACCACCAGCTATGAAATCGGAGTGGAGCAGAGATTCTTTAATCAGCGAGTTGCGCTTGGTGCAACTTGGTTTCACAACCGCTTCCGTGACCAAATAATTACGCTCTCGAGTAGTCAGGCCGGTCTAAGTCGTTGGCAGTCGGACAACCTTGCCAACTCTATGACCCAAGGCTTCGAAGAATCTGTTCGTCTCCAGTTGGGCAGAAATCTAAGTGCTAGGGCCGCCTACATGTATCTTGATACCAAGGTCCTCAATTTGGACGGATCATCAGGCGTGCAAAGTTTCTTCAAGCCTGGTCAGCAACTTTTGCGAAGGCCGCGCCATTCAGGTTCATTCCTGCTGGTGTGGCAAAGCAAGCGCCTGATTGCAGAAACGGGGCTAGTGACACGAGGGCGTATGTTGGATATTGAACCCAACTATGGCATTTCAGGTGGGCAGTTCACTAATCCATCGTATGCGACTTTTGACGCCGGGGTGCAATGTCGATTGGCGATAAACGGTTTGTGGTTTATGGCTAAGGCGGCTAACCTGCTGAATCGAACCTATGAAGAATCACTTGGCTTCCCAGCTTTGGGCCGTAACTTCACCGTCGGCCTCAAGTGGCAGTTGAATCCAAGATAGTTTGAATGTTAGTCCTCCAAATATGGGGGACTTTTTGTTATACTTATTCTATGTTAATTGCTTCTGTAATCATTTTGGTTGGTATTTTTATTTTGAATATTGTGGTTGGGATGTATTATAAATTTGGTGTTAAGCACTACTGGTTTTTTGAGATGGAGCATTTTTTGGGCGGATTTTTTGTGGCTATGCTTCTATACAATTTTACTCACGTTTGGTGGAAGATTTTACTTGGTTTGGCCGCTATAAGTTTTGTGTGGGAGTTGGCGGAGTATTTATTGGTAAAGATAAAGCCATTATCCAAATTATTTCGTCGCGAATTCCACAGTAAGCCTGAATATAAATTAGGCGATACTATTCTGGACATATTCCTGAATTTCACCGGCGCGCTGGTATTTATGTTGGCCATGGGCTGAACCTTTTTGCGACGCCTATATTGGCCTTGACATCTATTATCATATCATATACAATGCTATAAAACGTTGCCACGAGATGAGGTGATTAATGAAACAACGACAGTCAGTACGTGAACCGTTAGATGATTTGCTTCAACGGACATCGCAAGCAGAGGCCACTCTTGAAGATTGTCCGCATCTCATTGTTTATGAAAAAGATGTCTTAGTTACGACCTGTGACGGATCTCAAAGGTTCTGTCTTATCTGTGGCATTAACGAAGTCCAGGATTGCTACAGGAGAAGGCGTGTATTCTCGGAGTTGAAGAACCCAAAAATTCTTGTAGGTAGCTATTCGTTTGGAAGCCAGAGAATAAAAAATACAGATGATTTCTTAAGTAAAGTCAGAAAGGATCTGCAAGCATCTATTAAGGATAAAAGGGCATTCATCACGGACTTGCATATCTCTGGCAAAAGATTCTTTTTTCACTCAGTTTGGCTAGGAAGAAAAGGCGATAGAATCGTTTATGAGATTAACGGGAAAGAAAAAGGTGAGTTGACTAACGCCATAATTAATCAACTCATCGCAGATATTAGGAAAGCTACCGAGTAATACTCGGTTTTTTAATTCAAACTTTTGGTGGAGGTGGGGCGGAGTTGATTCGATTGGTTAAATATTGTATTATGCGGCAATTCAAGTGTACTTTGACAAGGAGTTTTAAGCTATGTTGGAAAAACTCTACTATGAGATGTTGCGGATTCGGCGGGTTGAAGAAAAAATATCGGAACTCTATGAACAGGGATTTATCAAAGCGCCAGTACATCTGTCTATCGGCCAAGAGGCGGTAGCGGTTGGCGTGATGGCCGCTCTCCAAAAGCAAGATAAAATTGTCTCGACACATCGCTGCCATGGCCATTATTTGGCCAAGGGCGGGGATTTGAAGAAGATGATGGCCGAGCTTTTGGGTAAATCCGGTGGTTGTTGCGGTGGCAAGGGCGGCACGATGCATCTTTTTGATGATGAGGCTGGCCATGTCATTTCGGCGCCGCTGGTCGGCGCAAGTATCGCTTTTGCGGTGGGCATTGCGCTGGCTTCCAAGATTAAGCAAGAGAAAAAAATTTCAGTCGCTTTTTTTGGCGATGGTGCGGTTGAGGAAGGAATTTTTTGGGAAAGCCTGAATTTTGCCTCTGTCCATAATCTGCCGGTTATATTTGTGTGCGAGAACAATCTCTATGCGACTCACTCACACATACTCAAACGTCAGCCAGATCCATGGATTACACAGCGGGTCAGACCACACGGCGTAGAAGCCTTTTCGGTTAATGGGAATAATGTTGGAGAAGTTCTAGGCGCCACACAGCGTGCGGTTAATTTTGCTCGAAATGGTCAACCATGTTTTATCGAGGCACACACATACCGTTTGAAGGAGCATTGGGGGACTGGTGAGGACTGGCATCTAGGCTATCGGTCCAAGGAAGAGGGTCAACTCTGGACGCGTGCATGTCCTTTGAAGCAAGTGAAAGAAGTTTTCGAGATAGGGAATATTGCAATAATGGAAGAAAAAATAAAAGCAGAAATCGATGAAGCGGTGGCATTTGCCATGAAAAGTTCTGCGCCTTCCTCGAATGAATTATTTACTGACGTCTGTAGCGAGGCAACTTTTTCGGTGGGGGATGCTCCGGTATCGGAGGACCGCACTTTGAACTATAAAGAAGCTGCGGCAGAGGCTTTGCTGCAAGCTATGACAAATGATGAGCGGGTCATTCTGATGGGTGAAGGCGTGGATAACATCACCGGTGTGTACGGGCATGTGTTACCTACTTATGAAAAGTTCGGCCCTTCAAGAGTCATCGACACGCCTCTTTCAGAAAATGCGCTTACGGGTATTGCGATTGGCGCGGCCTTAGACGGGTTGCGGCCAGTCCTTATCCATCAGCGAAATGATTTCATGCTTTTGACGATGGATCAGCTGTTTAATCAGGCCGCAAAAATCAGATACGCGTCGGGCGGCAAGCATAAAGTTCCAATTACTATTCTAAGTTTTGTGGCTAAGAAAGTTGGCGAAGGGGTTCAGCATTCACAAAGCTTGCAATCAGTCTTCGCTCATTTCCCTGGTACTAAAGTCGGTATGCCGACTTCACCGGCAGATGTGAAGGGGATGCTTCTAAGCGCTATCGCTGATGACGACCCGGTGATTATTCTGGAGCACCGTTCACTTTTTGATGAAGTCGGTATTGTTCCGAAGGAATCCTATGTAACTCCACACACTGCTCGCGTAGTCTCTGGGGGCAATGATTTGACCATCGTGTGTGTATCGGCGGTGATTAAAAATGTGCAAGAGGCGATCGGTATAGTAAATAATCCGGACCCATTTACGCAAGGGGTGAAAATCTCTCCCGAGATTATTGATCTTCGATGGATACGGCCGCTTGATATTGGATGCATCGAAAGATCGGTCAGAAAAACTGGACGATTGTTGGTCGTCGATACCGGATGGAAGCATTTCAGCGTTTCCTCTGAAATAATTGCCCAGATTTGTGAAAGCTCCTTAAGCTATCTCAAAAAACCTCCAATGCGCCTTGGTATGGCTGAAGGACCTTGTCCGGCATCACAGTTCCTCGAAAGTTGGTATCACCCAAGCGCTGCAGAGGTAGCCATGAGCATACTGATGCTCTATTCTTAGTTTAGGACAATCAACGGGTCAGACGGTATGACCCGTTGATTTTTTTTGCTAAATATGGGATAATTGGGGCCTATTATGACTAAGATTACTATCTATGAAAAGCCGACATGTTCAACTTGTCGGGCGGTTTTGAAGGAATTGGATGCGGCTGGGGTGAAGTATGAGCCGGTTGATTATTACAAAAAACTTTTTACCAAGGCTGGTTTGAAGGAGTTGCTCAAGAAAATGGATGCTCGACCCAGGGATATTTTACGGCGGAACGAAGAGATCTATCGGAGGCTGGATCTATCAGCGGATGACTATGGCGACGAAGAGTTGCTTGATTTAATGATCAAAAATCCCGACCTTATTCAACGTCCGATCGTCGTTAAGGGCAACAAAGTTTTCCTTGCCCGACCAGTGGAAAAGATACGAGAGATTCTATAGGAGTCAAAACTTATTCGTAGCGGAGGGCTTCAATCGGGCTCTTTTTCGCCGCCTGTCTGGCGGGGAAGATTCCGAAGATTAATCCTATGGCCGATGAGACGACTACGCCGAGGATTGCACCTTGATAGGAAAAGATAAATTTAAAACCAACACTGAAGAAGTGGTTGGCCACAAAGATTGCACCTAAGCTAAAGAGGGTGCCCCCAATAATACCCATAACACCTCCGGTCAGGGTCAGAATAACCGCTTCAGATAAAAACTGTGTCAGAATATCGCTGTCAGTGGCGCCGAGAGCCTTGCGTAAACCGATCTCGCGAGTACGTTCAGTTACCGAAACAAACATAATATTCATAATGCCGATACCGCCGACTACCAGTGAAATAGCAGCAACAGAGCCCAAAAGCACGGTCAGGGTAGTAGTAATGGTGCCGATGGTATTCACCAAGTCGCTTTGAGTCTGGATATTGAAATCATCTTTGTCGGGGTCAGAGATATCATGCAGGTCGCGCAAGGTAGCGGCAATGTCTTTCTTAGTGGCGTCAATCGTATCGGTCGAACGAGCTTCCACGATAATACGATTAATATATTTAATGCCGAGGACGTACTGCTGGGCGGTTGTATATGGCATCACGGCCGATTCGTCGAAATTAATAAATGAACTTGGACCCTTGGGCTTTAAAATGCCGATAACTCTGAAATTTTTACCTTTGACCTTGATGTTGTGGCCGATCGGATTGTCGCTTCCAAATAATTCAGTAGCAACCTTACTGCCGATGAGCACCACTTGGCTTTTTTGGGTCACATCTTCCGGGCCGTACATTTCCCCATCGACAACCTCAAGATTGAAGACTGTTGCAAGCTGATCAGAGCTGCCTAAGAGTGTGCCGGAGTAGAGTTGGTTCTCAAACGTCAACGTTGTCGGACCGAATACGATTGGGGTGGCCCTTACCGCATCGGGGACATTCTCTTTTTTACGCAGAGCTTCAAGATCGCGCTCTTTGAGTGAGTCGTTGAGAATTGAAAAAGCACCGCCCTGAAAACCAGTCGGAGGGCGACCGGGTAGAATGAAGATATTGGATGAGCCAAGGCCCTGAACTTGACCGACAATGAGTTCTTGGGCGCTATTTCCAATCGACATTACAATGATAATTGAGGTGATACCGATCACAATACCCAAAATCGTCAGCGCCGAACGTGAGGCGTGACCGGTTAAACCGTTGACCGACATTTTGAGAGTATCTTTAAAATACATTTCTATTTTATTTGGGTGTCCTTGTCGACATGGTGGCGCTTGATTACTTTTTCATCGCGAGCGATTTTTCCATCTTTGATATGTAAAATACGTTCAGCTGTTCCGGCAACGTAGGTCTCGTGGGTTACTAAGACAATCGTATGGCCTTGGTGGTGGAGGTCTTCAATAAGTGCCAAAATGGCGGCGCCTGATTTAGAATCGAGGTTACCGGTCGGTTCATCGGCAAAAATAACTTTTGGCTTGTTGACTAACGCGCGAGCGATGGCTACGCGCTGCTTTTGTCCGCCGGAAAGCTTGGGGATCAAGAAGCCCGAGCGATCAGTAAGTCCGACCAGATCTACTAATTTTGCAGCTGTATCGGTGCGGTTGGGTTCCTTCATGCCGGCGTATACCAAGGGGAGCTTGACGTTCTCTAGGACTGATAGGCGGGGAAGGAGATTGAAGGCTTGGAAGACGAAGCCCATGGTGTGATTACGGACGTGCGCCAATTCAATATCTGAATATTTTTCAATATCTTTGCCGGTCAAGCTATATTTGCCGGCGCTGGGACGATCTAGGCAACCGAGAATTTGAAGCAAGGTTGATTTACCTGACCCGGATGGTCCCATAATCGCCACAAATTCACCCTCGTTAATGGTGAGGTCAACATTATCCAAGCCTACCGTGCCATCGTCATAAATCTTAGAAAGACCATTAATTTGAATAAGAGGTTTTGCGGCCATAGTGGGTTATTCTACAACTGTATCATTTTCAGAAAGGCCGGATAGAATTTCAGTGCGACCATCAGAGCCTTTTAAGCCGGTGGTAACTTCGACCTCTTTTTGTTCTTTGGTTTTAGCATCTACGAGTACCTGGACATATTTTTTGCCTTCTCGAGAGGTGATGTCGCGGGTGGGTATGTAGAGCACATTGTCGCGACTGGCTGAAAGAATATCGACGTTGGCAGTTAAGCCGGAAAGCAGGCGTGGATCTTCTTGATCAAATTCAAAGGTGACTTTGTAGGTAGCCACGCCTTCGACAATAGTTTCGCCCGGGTCAATTGAAATAATATGAGCTTTGAAGATAATATCTTGGCTGTAGGCATCCAGCGTAACGGCAGCAGCGTCGGCAGTTTTTACCTTGGCAATATCAGCTTCGGATAAATTGGCGTCAATTTGGAATTTGGCGTCGCTGATGACCGAGACTACCGGAGTGCCGGGATTAGCCAACTCACCGCGGCGGGCGATGATTTTGGCTACGGTGCCGACGATTGGTGAGCGCAGGGATTGCTTAGCTAATTGAGCGTCGATCAAGCCGAGGTTAGCCTGGGCTTGCGTAAGATTTGATTTGGCAATCTCAACATCAAAACCACTAGCCGGGGCTTTTTTGAGATCGAGAGCAGCTTGAGCGGCTTGGAGGTTATTTTCAGCGGTAATGATAGCTTGTTCTTGTGAGCTGATGATATCGATTTTTGCTAGCACGTCAGTGCGAGCTGTGGTGACTTCAGTCTTGTCGGCATCCGTAGCGCCGGCGCCGTTGGCCAAGCCATACGCTGCGTCCAGAGCTTCTTTGGAAAGTGTCAGGGCGACTTTTACCTTTGAGAGAAGTTGCTTTTCATCGGTCGGCAAAGAAGCAACTGCGGTTAAGGCGGCTAGTCGTGTTTTGAGGCCATCCTGGAGAGGTAAAAAATACCATGACTGTGCGCCACCGAGTCCGGGATGTTCATAGATTGCTAACATAGCTTGCTCTTTCTTTCCAACTAAGTCATATCTTTCTCCATTGAGTGTGTAGGTATATTTGTTTTGAATGTCGGTAACGGCAACCATGGCACTCACCGCGCTGTTAATACCTACGCGAGCGGCATCCAAGACATCCTTGGCATATATGCCCTCGAGGATGCGTTGGGTATTCTCTAAAGTGGTTTCAGCAACCTTAATATCTTCGGGGCGAGAGCCGGCTAAGAGCTGATCTAATTTGACTTGGGCAGTCTGAACATTTGCAGTTTCGCGCAAACGTTGGGCGATGAGTTCTTGGGCATCCATTTGGATTAAAAGGGTTCCTGGCGAGACTTTTTGACCTTCTTTGACGGGGATAGCGGTGATGCGACCCGATTTTTCAAAAGCCAAATCAACCGTATCGGCGGCTTTAATACGTCCGGTGACCGATACTTCCTGGTGTACTGACCCACGCATAACGGCAGTTGTGCGCAGAGTCACAGTTGGTGGCGAGCTAAATTTCCAAATACCAGCGATCATAATAACGATGCCAATGGCGGAAATGTATTTATATTTGAGAATGGTTGAAAGAATTTTTTTCATCCCGTTATAAGCAATGCAAACCGTCCATCGCCCATAGCGAGGAAGGTTGTACTGATGCTTGTTTAATGTTCTTCATATTTCAGGACCCATTAGGGTTGCTTCTAACGGGATTCATTTGTTTTTGTAGATAGTGTTAAGTTCGGTCAGAACGTGGATGAGCTCTTCTTGGCTTTTTGGGTTTAACTTTCCGAAAATTGAAGCCATGGATTTTTTGAATCGATTGATATGCTGGAGGTGGAGAGCTTGGCCTTTGGGGGTTAGTGCCAAGTGAACTATGCGACGGTCGTGCAGGGAGGGGATACGGCGCACCAGATCTTGGGCCAGGAGTCGATCGACGAGGGAAGTGGCGGAAGCGGGAGTGATCGTGAATTGGCCGGCTAGCTGTTTCATGGTTCCACCGGGGGTTTCAGTGATAAACTGTAGGGCGTGGATTTGGAGGATAGTCGACGGATTCAGACGGTTCTTGGCGCTCATCCGACCGCGCATAATCCGGCCTGTTTTAAAGATAAGCTCGATAATCTGCTCGATACGTTGGTTTTGGCGTGTTTTCATATCAATACTCCATTATAGCATACTGATAGTTAGATTGTCAAACTATTTGTATGTGTAAGTAAAATGGAGAAGATAGCCAACAAAAAAGTGCGGTTGGTCCGCACTTTGGGTAAGCTAGGCAGCCGAGAAGATCGGGAAGATAGTTTTGCCATCCCAGGGACAGTCGGGGCATTCTTGTTTGTGCAATGCCTCAATGGTCGGCATGTTTTTGGCCAGGGCGTCATTATAGTCGTGATGTGCTTCAACCGCTTCACTACCGGCTCGCCATGCTTTATCCCAAGCTCGTCTTGCTTCGTCACCAATACCGTGGGCTCGCCTTGCTTCAGCATAGGCTTGATCCGCTTTGTGGGCGGCCTCCTTTGCTTTAGCCCAGGCCAGACGCGCTCTAACTAAGTCTTGGGGCAGCTTGCTTTTGACTGGCTGAAATAGGCGAAAACGAAGAGCGCGTTCAGCGAATGCTTTAAAGAGACGGATGTATTCCGCTCGCTCTGCATAGCTGTAGCAGTACTCTAAGAGTTTCTCGTGGTGTACATGCCAGTAGAAGCCCTTCTGAACAGACGCCATAGCGACTCCTTTCAAAGAGATCTCAAGCCTTATATTATATTATCATGGTTTTGTTTTTTGGTCAAGACCTACCAGCCCAGGGATGACATACATCCGTCTTTTCATTTGAGGTAAGTCAGAATAGAATAAGGCATGCCCCGAAAATTTCCTGATAATTTAACTAAGGCGGAGCTGCAGATTTTTAAGAAACTATCGACACCTATTCGTATACAAAATTACTTAGATAGTTTAATTCGGAATTTTGAACCGGATGGGGATACGTTGATGTCGCCGCGACGCGTTTTGCAAGCTCGGCGAGCGCATTGTATTGAAGGAGCGATGCTGGCGGCAGCGGCACTTTGGTATCATGGCCAACCACCATTTTTACTTGATCTTAAAGCTGCCGCACATGACTTGGATCACGTGGTTGTGCCATTTATGCAGAACGGCCGTTGGGGGGCTATTTCAAAAACGAATCATGCGGTTTTGCGCTGGCGCGAGCCGGTCTATCGAGATATTCGAGAGCTGGTCATGTCGTATTTTCATGAATATTTTGATGATAATGGACATAAAACGCTTCGCTCATACTCCCAACCTTTCGATTTGCGACGATTAACCCGGCCTGATTGGATGACGGCGGAAGACGACTTGTGGGATGTTGGGTATGAGTTGGATGAATCACGACATACCCCAATTGTTGAGAAATCCCTGATTCGAAAATTTCGCCGGGCTGATCCCATTGAAATTCAAGCTGGAAAGCTTGTGCAATATAAGCCGCCAAGAAAATAGTGGTTAGTTATATTGTGTGTTATACTGGTATATCTTGCTAATACCACTGTATGTCACTCTTATCCTCGCCAAAAAAACCGGCTCTCAAGATCCTTTTCGTCGCTTCTGAAGCGGCTCCTTTCGTGAAAGTCGGAGGGTTGGGCGAAGTAATGCACTCACTACCAAAGGCTCTGCGAGAGCAGGGCCAGGATGCTCGCGTGATGATCCCTCGTTACGCCCACGTCGATGCTGCCAAATTTCCTTTGAAAATGGAACTTGAGCAGTTGCGCGTAGGCGACCCACAGACTGATCCGAATGCTATTCTCGTATCGAATGTACTTCGCCACGATAGTCAGGATGGTTCGATCACCTATTTTCTTGAGAATATGGAGTATTACGAAAAACGAGCCAATGTATATGGCTATGGTGACGATACGATTCGCTGGGTGTTGCTTTCCAAAGGAACCCTGGAGTTTGTTCGTCAATCTTCATGGAAGCCGGATGTGATTGTAGCTTGTGATTGGCAAGCTGGTTTTATTGCGAATTATCTCCATACCGAATATAAAAATGACCCGATTCTTCGCGGTATTACGACAGTATTTTCGATTCACAACCTACGTTATCAGGGGATGTTCGATTCGCATTTCATCAACGAACTTGATTTCGATTCAGGGCAAAGAGACATTCCAGCGCTCCCCGATGAAGGGATCATCAAGTTGAGCGGCATGCGTCGAGGTATTATGTATGCGGATGTGATTAATACTGTTTCTCCAACTTACGCCAAGGAAATTCTAACCGAAGAGTTTGGCGAAACACTCCAAGGGGTTTTGGGTGAACGCAAAGCGCGTTTGTTTGGTGTACTCAACGGCATTGATACAGAATCGCTTAATCCCGAAACCGATCCTGATTTAGCAACGACATATAACGCTAAATCGATTGAAAAGCGGAAAGACAACAAGACAGCTTTGCAGAAGCAGTTTGGTATTGCGACTGACCCTAAGAAATTCGTGGTTGGCTATGTTGGTCGTATGGATGATCAGAAGGGATTAGATCTTGTCATACAGATGGCTGATCAGCTTTTGGACAACCTGAACATGCAGTTGGTCATGGTGGGCGATGGTGATCCCAAATATCGTACTTTTTTTGAAAAACTGAAGGAGAAATATCCGGAAAATCTTGGTATTCACTTTGCCTTTGACAATCGTCTACCGCGCATGATTTTCAGTGGCGCCGACGCGGTATTAGTACCTTCCAAGTTTGAGCCTTGTGGTTTAGTGCAGTTAGAGGCGATGCGATATGGGGCGGTGCCAATTGTACGTAAAGTTGGGGGCCTGGCGGATTCAGTGGAAGATTTTAACCCTGAAACAGGCAGAGGCACTGGGTTTGTCTTTGAAAAATACGACCCGTTCTCCCTCACGATTGCGGTGGTGCGGGCCTGCGAAATTCATAAGCAAGAAAAAGTTTGGAGCAAGATTGTCAAAAGTGCCATGGCGGAGGATTTTTCCTGGCACAAATCAGCCAAAGAATATACGAAACTTTTTGAGATGGCATTAAGATTCCACAAGGATACCCAAGGTTAGAACTCTCGATTCTACTTTCTAAATTCTATTTTCTATTTTCTAGATTTCACACATGCGTTGGGCTAATTTTTTACACATCTATCAACCGCGTGATCAGCAAATAGATGTTTTAGAGGCGGTTGTAGCGCAGAGCTATCGACCACTTTTGACCGGTTTGCGTGATCATCCGAAGGCTCGAATTACTTTGAATATCAGCGGCTCACTGATGGAGCTTTTTGACAAATATGGCTATGTCGATCTCATTGATATGTTGAGAAATCTGGGCAAAGAGGGGCGGGTCGAATTTACCAGCACAGCCAAATACCACGCTTTCTTACCTCTGATTTCCGAAGATGAGATCCACCGACAAATTAAAATCAATAACGAGACGAACTCTTTTTATTTAGGCGAAGGATATAAACCGCGGGGATTTTTCCCACCAGAGATGGGCTATCGAGAATCAATGGCTAAGGTGCTTGAGGATCTTGGTTTTCAGTGGGTTTTATTGGACGAGATTGCTTGCACTGGAGAAGTCGGACAGGTTGATTACAGCAAGGTGTATCGAATTGAGCATTCGAATTTGCATGTTTTTTTCAGACAGCGGCGGACAAGCAATATGATTATGAGTGCAGTGGTGCGCTCGCCGGAATCTTTCCGTCAGGCTCTGGGAGATGATTTGAAGAGCGATCGATATGTACTGACTGGCATGGATGGAGAAACCCTCGGACATCATCGCCCTGGTCTTGAGAAGACATTTTTTGAGTTTTTGGAAATGCCGGACATGGAATTAGTCACCATTTCCGAACTAATGGATTTGTACCCCCAGGAGCAGTTTGAAAAGCCGCACGCTTCGACGTGGGCTTCGAGCGCCCAGGATATTAAGCGAGGCGTGCAATTTCTCTCTTGGCATGATCCGGAAAATCAAATTCACACCTGGCAGTGGGAATTTGTGACACTTGCCTTGCGTCAATTGGCTGAACTTGGCCAACAAGATCCAGCTTGGCAAACCATGCGCCAGAAAATGGATGCCGCTTTGGCCTCGGATCACTTTTGGTGGGCCTCGGCCAAGCCTTGGTGGAGCCTTGAAATGATTGAATCGGGTGCGTTCCATCTATTAGATGTTATAAAAGCAGTTCCTAATTTGTCTCACGGAGTTTTAACTGAAGCGCAAGCCTATTATCAGAAAATCATTTCTACAGCTTTTCAGTGGCAACGGAGTGGCAAAATCCACCAGATGATGCACGAGCAAGAGGGTATTAAGCGGATTCCTTTCAAGGAACGTACATTAGGGAAGGGTGGCGAGGAAGAGGGTGTATATCATGCGTTTATCGAGATGATGCGTGGCCAGGAGCAGGTAGCCGTCAAAGCCAAAGAATAT
>OBEQ010510929.1_pt1 | contig 13311 bp, 16 predicted proteins | sample 1670901 | NCBI WGS metagenome assembly OBEQ01 (sample SAMEA104232315, study PRJEB22302) | groundwater metagenome | biome: forest; feature: aquifer; material: groundwater | place: USA | collected 2011-08-07 | depth 5.4 m
AGCCGTAGATTGCGCCGAGATCACGTTCTTCGACCATCCGTGTTTTCGCGGCATCATCGTGGCCGTACGGAGCTTTCTTGGGGTTGGCCCATTCATCCCAGATGTGGTTTTTTCGCTCTTGAAGCCAGTGCTTATCGGTGAGACCCTTGATGAAAAATTCAAGTTCGCTCGCCACGACTTTGAAGGGAACCGATTTTGTCGTGAGCATCGGAAAGCCAAGGCTCATGTCGTGCATAAAAAACGCACCGGCAATCTTTTTCGCAGGAGTGCCGGTGCGATTTTGTTCCTCGACGCCGTGATCGAGGATGGTTTGGACAATGTCGAGGTAGGATTGCACAGGTGCTAGTAATTAGTAAATAGTAACTGGTAATTTACGGATCGTTCAACGTCCGACGTCCTCGAATTACTAATTACAAATTACTGAATTACTCTCAACTACGCCGCCAGCCGAATCGCCGGCCCCATGGTGGTTGCGAGCGTCACCGAGCGGACAAATTGCCCTTTAGCGGACGTTGGTCGTGCGCGATTGAGCGCGGTCATGAATGCCGTAACGTTGGCTTCGATTTTGGCCGACTCCCAGGAACGCTTCCCAACCGTGACATGCACATTGCCGCCCTCATCGTTTTTGAGTGTTGATTTTCCGCGTTTGAGTTCTCCTAATGTTTTCGCAAGGTTCGTCGTAATAGTTTCTGCCTTGGGGCTTGGCATCAAGCCTTTTGGCCCCAAGATACGGGCCGCCGCAGCAAGATCTTTCATGATATCGGGCGTTGCCACCGCGACATCAAAGTTCGCTTGTTTTGTCTTGATGATCTCATCAATCATCTCTTTGCCGCCAATGAGATCCGCGCCCGCGGCTTTGGCCTCGGCCTCGTGTGCGGGAGTGGTAAACACGGCAATTCGTTTTGCCTTCCCGGTCTGGTGGGGGAGCGACATCGTCATGCGCAGCAGTTGATCGGATTTTGTTGGGTCAATGCCCAGCCGGATGTGGAGTTCCACTGATTCATCAAACTTTGCTTTTGGAAGACTCATCAAAAGCGCAATCGCTTCCGAAATGCCGTAGACGCGGTCTTCTACTTTCGATTTTGCTTTTGTGTAGGTTCTCATATTATTCCGTCACAGTAAGCCCCAACGATTTTGCTGTTCCCTCCACCATATGCATTGCAGATTCCATATTCGTGGTGTTGAGATCCGGCATTTTTCGTTCGGCAATTGCTTTGATGTCGCTTCGTTTCACTTTGCCCACCTTCTCGGATGCTTTTCCGGTGCCCTTGGTAATGCCCGCAGCCTTCTTGAGCAGTTCTGCAGTGGGCGGCGTTTTCATGATGAAGTCGAACGACCGGTCTTCATACACGGTAATGACAACCGGAACCACATCGCCCGCCATGGTTTTGGTTCGCTCGTTGAATTGCTTACAGAATTCGGCAATGTTAATACCGTGCTGACCCAATGCCGGACCAATCGGTGGCGCGGGGTTCGCCGCAGCCGCCGGAACCTGGAGTTTAATGGTTGTTTTTATTTTCTTGGCCATAGGTGTGGTTTAAATCTTTTTCATCTGTAGAAAGTCCAATTCGACCGGCGTTTCGCGGCCAAACATAGAGACAAGCACTTTGACCTTGCCGCGGACCTCGTCGACCCCTGACACTTTGCCTTCAAAGTTCTTAAAGGGTCCGTCCGTGATTTTTACCGTATCTCCCTCCACCACGTCAATCTGGTACTTCGGTTCTTCAACGCCCATGCGTTTCATGATGCCTTTTACTTCGTCGTCCGAGATGGGCACCGGGGTTGTACCCGAGCCGATGAATCCGGTGACGTTTGGAGTGTTGCGGACCACATACCACGAGTCGTCCGTGACCGTCATCTCTACCAACACGTAGCCCGGGAAGATTTTTTCGGTGACAATGCGACGCTTGCCGTTCTTGATTTTTATTTTTTTCTCGGTCGGAATGAGGATGTTGAAAATCTTATCCTCCATGTCCATGGATTCCACGCGCTGTTTCAAGCTTCGCTCCACGTTCTCTTCGTAGCCCGAGTAGGTGTGGAGCACGTACCAACGACGACCGAGATTCGATGTCTGTTTCGGCATATCACGCGACGTTGAGGAGCTTCTGGAGTAGGAGATTAAAAACGAAATCAATCCCTGCTAAAAAAAGCGCCATGGCAAATGATACCCCAATCACTGTGAGGGTATTGCGAATGGTTTCTTCTCGGGTCGGCCATTGGACCTTCTGAAGTTCTGTGCGGCTTTCTTTAAAATATTGTGTAATGCGTTGGGTTGCAGTCATATATTCCTTGATTAAAAAACGGCCCGCGGGCCAGTGTTCGTATCCATATACTACGATAGAGAGCCCCGCGCTGTCAAGGTCTTAAAAAACAAGAACCCGGGACGCGCAAGTCGTGACATCGTCAACGAAGGCGTTCCGGGTAGGCTTTTAGGCCCTGTTCGTGGCTCTTGCCAGTCGCTGGTCCCATGCGGGACACGGTGCTTTGGCAGTCGGCCTCCTCACGGCGTGAGGTTTTCAATGAACAGGAGCCCGAGCAGCCCCTACTCTCGGTCTGACCCACTCACGCGGGCCGGGGGGATCACCTCCAGTGTATGCACCGGGTGTCGGACACGCGCCTCGTAGTCGCCAGACGCGCGTCTCCTCACCTGCCGGCATGGGTTCACGACGGGTTGTTGTTCTCCGGGGCGGCGGCGTTGTTGATCGCGACGACGTTGACCTCCAGCGTGGTGTTCCCGTTGTTGCCTCGGCGGGGTCCGTTGCGCGAGTTGTTCACGTGTACCTCCTCGGTCGATGGTGAGCCGGGAATGGCTCGTCGAATAAGAAGCTACTCTTGATGTCTCGCGACGTCAAGTGGAAAAGCGCGCGCCACTAAAAAAACGAGACGGGCTATGGCGGGCGCCGTCTGTGGAGTGGAGTAATGCGCGTTAGGGGCGCATTCAGAGGATCAGGAGCATCTGTCTGCGTGTCCTGCCGTTCCTCACGAGCCTTACTTCAACGCAGCGGTTTTCACTTGCATCGAGGAAGATTCCATAGACGAGAAGTGCTCGTTCCGTGATCCTCTTTATGGTGTCGCCAGATCGGTCCACCAGTCGCTGGAGTCTATCGCGATCGGCTTGAAGGAAGTCGGCCTGGAGACGGACTCGACGTTTCGTCATTACTCGCCTCGGTTCACTCAAGGGAGGTTGAAGTCCGAAGCCGGGCGGCGTCGGAACGGGACTCTCGGGCGGATATTCTCGCTGAGAGTCGCGAAATCATAGAGGTCGTGCCGAGAAGGTTCTCCCGAGCTAATGCCAAGCCCTGCAGCATGTCGGAATTGGGCAATGACCTGTCGTAATGACTGCGCGAGTGCATCGAGCCCTTTGTTCCGTCTGTCGGGGCGTGCGCATCGGATTACCTCGAGGTCCCGGCATGCTTGTGCTAGCATGCGTTCCCCAATACCGACCTGAACCATCACTTCGGTTCCGGCCCTTGCGATGAGTAGATCTGTCGATCGTCGAACTGCAGCGTCCAATACTGTGAAGCTCTTCGGCGATCCCTGGGTTCCTTTCTTCATTCTCTGATCCCTCCGTATCAAAACTATTTCTGTTGTCGAGGAGCGGGTTGATGTGTGCTTAGAGGGTACTCGATTACAGAATCTTTGACTAGCGTTCAGCTGGATGAGCCGTCACCGTTGGCCACCTGCCCACTGCCACAGAGTCCGACGATACGGAGGCAGACAGCCGGCCATCCTTTTGGAGCAAAAGAGCACTGTTCGAGGAAGTGAGACAACCCCGACCGCGGTCGGGGGAAGGCGAACGACGAGTTCGCGGTTTTTGCGCTCAAGCAAAAGGATGGATGTCCCTGGCGTTTCTGCCGGAGTCTCGTCGGCACGGGGCAGGGGACGGGTGGCCCCGGATCAACACCGCTCAAATATCCAAATTCTTGACTGCCTTGGCGTGCGTGGTGATGAAGTGCTTGCGGGGGGCGACATCGGCGCCCATGAGGATATTGAAAAGTTCCTCGGCTTTTTCTGCATCTTCCACATGCACTTGCATGAGCGTGCGCGTCATGGGGTTCATCGTCGTCTCCCACAATTGCTCGGGGTTCATCTCACCCAACCCTTTGAAGCGTTGGATCACGACGTTTGGCTGCTCTTTCTTTGATTCTTTTTTAATGTCTTCAAGCGCGGTATCACGTTGCTGGTCCGTATACGCATAGCGGACATTCTGCCCCCAGAGCAGTTTATAGAGCGGTGGTTGGGCAATATAGACGTGCCCATCGTTAATGAGTTGTCGGAAGTAGCGCCAAAAAAGCGTGAGCAACAGCGTGCGAATGTGCGCGCCATCCACATCGGCATCCGACATGAGAATAATTTTGTCGTAGCGAAGCTTGCTCGCATCAAATTGTTCGCCAATGTTCGTGCCCATGGCGATGATGAGCGATTTCACTTCGTTGTTGGCAAGCATTTTATCAAGCCGTGCGCGTTCGACGTTTAAAATTTTTCCTCGCAAGGGGAGGATCGCTTGTGTCTCCCGATCACGGCCTTGTTTGCTCGAGCCTCCGGCGCTGTCGCCCTCGACAATGAATAGCTCGCTTCGTTTTGGATCTTTGGTCGAGCAGTCGGCGAGCTTGCCCGGGAGCATCATGCCCTCTAACGCGCCTTTCCGTAGCACGGAATCCCGAGCAGCGCGTGCCGCGAGTCGTGCCCGCGATGCAAGAAGATTTTTTTCAATAATTTTTTCAGCATCGCGCGGATGCTCTTCAAGAAAGGCGGCAAATTGTTCAGCGAAGATAGTTTCCACTGCGGCCCGCACCTCGGGGTTGCCGAGCTTTGCCTTTGTTTGGCCTTCGAATTGGGGGTTGGGAATTTTAATCGAGATGACGGCGGTTAAGCCTTCGCGGACATCTTCGCCGGAAACATTTTCATCCTTTTCTTTGAGGTACCCCTTACCCCTGGCATAGGCATTGATGGTGCGGGTGAGTGCGGTGCGGAAGCCCATGAGGTGCGTGCCGCCCTCGGGGTTCACGATGTTATTCGTAAACGCGAGCACCTGCTCCTGATAATCATCGGTGTACTGCACCGCGATTTCGACATGGTTCGTGTCGATATCTTTACTGCACGAAAACACCGTCTCCTGCTTTTGCGGCTTGTGGGCATTGAGGTGCTCGACATAGGCGGCGATACCCCGCTCAAAGCAAAACGTATACGAGGCATCATCGGTCTCGGGCGTCTCGCGGGCATCGACGACGGTGATAAAGACGCCGGGGGTGAGATAGGCCTGTTGGCGCATGTGATCGCGCACGGTTGCATACGAAAAATGAATCTCGGGGAAGATGGTTGAGTCCGGGGTAAAGGTGATGGTCGTGCCCGTGCGATCGGTTTTTCCAGACGGGCGTACTTTTGACACTGGCTTTCCGCGTTCGTATTCTTGGCTGTAGATCTTGCCATCACGGTACACCTCGGCGATGAGCGTCGTTGAAAGCGCATTCACGACCGAGACGCCAACGCCATGAAGTCCACCGGACACCTTGTAGCTTTGGTGATCAAATTTTCCACCGGCGTGCAGTTTGGTCAACACAAGTTCCAATGCCGATACCTTATACTGCTTATGGATATCAACCGGAATACCGCGGCCATCGTCACTCACTCGCACCGTGTGTTTTGGCAACAATTCGACGGTAATGTGTTTTGCATGACCGGCCATCGCTTCGTCGATGCCGTTGTCGACCACTTCCCAAATCAAATGATGGAGCCCTTCCGGTCCGGTTGAGCCAATATACATGCCCGGGCGTTTGCGCACCGGATCAAGTCCCTCAAGGACGGTGATCGATTTTGCAGAATAGTCGGAGCTGGCAGCGGCAACTTTTTTTGGCATACTTATAATTTTTTTGCTTGGACCCGTTTCGTCTGTTTGAGCACCCGTTCCATTTCTTTTTTGTGCAGCAATCCCGCTTGCGGTCCGATATGTTGCACCACATTGGCGGCATTGGCCGATCCCCAACGGAGTGCTTCGGGCAACGTCTCTCCATGTGCCAACGCGGCAACGACGCCGGCGCCGAAACTATCGCCCGCACCGGTGCGCGAGATGGCCTTTCCCGGGAACGGGGCGCAGAACCACATGGTGTGATGGTCGTAGGCGTATGATCCATGGGGCCCATCAGTCATCACCGCGGTGCGCACCCCGAGTTTTGCCAAAGCGACGAGCAGTTGTTTTGGCGTTTCCGGAGCTTGGTTCGGATTGGTGATGAGCTGTGCCTCTTCTTTATTTACAAACAGGACATCGGTTTTTGGCAACAAGCTTCGGAGTTTTTCTTTTGGCAAACGCAGTTGATATGAGCCGGGGTTATAGGCTAAGCGAGCTCCGGTTGTGTCGACCACGGCGGCGACATCGCGTTGAACGGCGAGAACATCGTTTTGTTTTGGTCCGAGCGAGGTGAAATAGATCCAGTCGAATTTTTTTCGCGGCAGTTTTGGGTAGTGGCGCGGGGTGTGGTGCACGAGAATCGTCCGCTCTCCGTGGAAGTTGATGACCCCCGAGACATTCGTGGCTACATGGTTGGCTCGGGTGAGCCAGCGCGTCTCAACTCCTTCCTTTTCCAACCGGTGCGCGATTTCACGTCCGCCAACGTCGTCTCCCACCACTGTTGCCAACGCACTCGGCAGCGCCAATCGTCGTAAGGATACGGCTACATTGGCGGCGTTGCCTGCAACGGTCACCGCATAGCGCTCCACTGGAATTTTATCGCCAAATCGGATACAGAGAAGACAGGTTTCGGGCTGGAGCTCGCAGTTGACGGTGGCATCCGAGAGAAAGAAAAAGTGGTCGATCATGGCGTCTCCGACGACGAGAATGGGGTTGGTGGGCATAGAGAAAAAGCTTTTTACAATGCAGCAATTGTATCACGCCGTTCACATCTCGTCGAGTGAGCCGTTGCCTTTCCGAATCGCTCCCGCCCGAACGCCACCCCCTCCCTCTGCCGTTTCCTCCCGCTCCCACGCTCCGTGCCAAACGCGCGCCGCAAGCCATCTGCGCATCAATCCAATCGAGGCACGCCCACAGGCCTCTGTCGTTCGCGACGATAGCGCAGTGCCCCAGGATGCGCCCGTTTTGTAGCAAAAGAGCACTGTTCGAGGAGGTGAGCCAATCCGCCATCCGCCTCCTGGCGGAGGCGGAGAAGGCGAACGACGAGTTGGCGGTTTTTGCGTGAAGCAAAACGGGCAGCATCCGTTTGGCATGGAGCGTCTCGCGACGGCGGAGGCCGCAGGGCGTGTTTGCATTGGATAGCGCCGTGGGGGTGAGCAGAGTGGAAAAATGTGATACGATGGCCCTATGAATCAATTCGAGCCGCTGTCCGAGCAAGAAATTCGTCGGAGTATTTGGTATGTCGATCACGCCAAGCAGCTCCGTCGCGGCGTGATTATCTCGCTCTGTGTCCTTGATGCACTCCTCGTGATCCCTTCATTGATCATGCTTGGCCTCACGCTCTCTCAATGGAACGATGATCAACGGATAAGAGATGAATTGGTTGCGGTACCGCTCGAGCACACCAGTGAGGCTGCCTCGCCACTCGTTGTTGGCGCCGCGGCAACCGTTCTCCAGAAGGACACCATGGATATTGTGATTGAGGTTGAAAATTCGAACCCCGAGTTTGCGGCCGATGTTTCGTATGCATTTGATAGCCCAACCGGTGTCCTTGGGCCCTACCACGATATCATCCCGGCCCAGACTCGTACCCATCTCATTGCGCTTCATATGCCTCGCGTTTCCGGCGAAGCCGCAGCGCTGCGGCCGCTGGTGGTGCACTGGCGAAGAGCCAACGCACATCGCGATGGTCGAACAGAAGAATTTTTGCAGCGCGTTGGCAGTATCCGCATTACCGGCATCAGCAGTGATACCGGGGTGGGCAGTGGTCAGGTTGGGGTGCAATTTACCGTCACCAATGGAACCGCCTTTCACCTGCAATCCATACCACTCGTTGTGCTGCTTGAACGGGCGAATTCGATCGTGGGGGTGAATCGGGTGGTCATCGAGCGCGTGCCAAGTGGGAGTTCTCGTGTGGTTCAGGCGCGTTGGGTTGAGGCCCCGAATTCGTTTCAGACCATCACCGTTGAGCCGCACCTCGATTTGCTTGATGCGAGCAATCGATACATTCCATGAAGCGCCTTCGTGCTAAAGTAGAGCCAACGCTCCGAGCGCCGGTGGTCTTGTGGCGCGAAGTGTTTACACGGCCCGCGGTTGTCGTGTTGGTTGCGAGTCTTGTGTTGCTTGCAACGATTGGGCTTGTCATCCTCGCGAGCCTTTCCTGGGGCGTGGCCGATGCCGGGGCGCGTGCGGTGCTCGTGCGCCAACTCGCTTCATTGGGTGTGGGCCTCTTTGCAGCGATCGTGGTTGCCAACATTGATTACCGGTTTTGGAAAACGATCAATCCCATCCTCGTCGTCGTCACGCTCGGGGCGCTTGCAGCGGTTCTTTTTTTCAGCGCGCCCATTCGCGGTATTCGGGCGTGGGTCACGATTGGAGGGGCCACGATCCAGGTGAGTGAGTTTGCGAAGTTTTCGTTTATTGTCTTTCTTGCCCAGTATGCCAGCCGCTGGACGCGGCATTTGAAGAGACTCAATCATTTATTGGTGACACTGGTCGGCGCCGCAGCCTACTTGCTGCTCATCTTGTTTGAGCCGGATTTTGGAACCACGGCACTCTTGATGTTTGTGTGGGCATCGTTTGTGTTTTCGATCGGATTAGGTCGTCGCCAGTTGATGGTTCTCCTGCTTTCGGCTTGCGTCCTTGGAACGGTGCTGTGGGTGGGAGTACTCCGCCCGTATCAGAAGCAGCGCGTATTTACATTTTTAAACCCCACCCGCGATCCGCAGGGGAGTGGCTACAATGTGCGTCAATCGTTAGCGGCGATTGGTTCGGGCGGTGTGTTCGGATTAGGGGTTGCGCAGGGCTCGCAATCGCAGCTGCGTTTCTTGCCCGAGTCGCAGAGTGATTTTATTTTTTCCGTCATCGGTGAGACATTCGGATTGGTCGGGCTGGTGCTCGTCTATGGACTCTGGAGCGCCGTGTTTGTGAGTCTGCTTTTTTTGTTGCCGCGGTTGGTTGAAGACTTCGCGGCTTTCTTCACCTTGGCCTTTACCATTCTTCTGTTTTGGGAGGTGATCATTCCCATGGCGATTGCGCTTGCTCTCTTTCCGGTGACCGGTTTGGCCTTACCCCTCATGAGTGCCGGGGGATCCTCGCTCGTCGCGCATCTCATGATGATTGGCGTGGTCTTCAATATTCTCAAAAACACTCCACTGCGGATTCGAGATGAGGTGACGGTGTTGGGTTGAAGTCGGTGATCCCCATCCGGCTCGCCTCCACGCACGCTTCGTGTTCAACGTCCGCCGCAATTTTCTTGACGCGCAAAAACCGTAACTCGTCGCTCGGCTACTCCCTTCGGGTTTGCCTCGCATCCTCGAACAGAACTCTTTTGCGAGAAAATTGCTGGCGGATTTGGAACACTTCGCTATTGCGTGGGTAGCGAGCCTTGTTGGGGAACTCACCGACTTTATGAAGTGGTTCTGGTGTCCATGGACTTTTTCGGCTTCCTGTGCTAAATTCTCTCTTCGGCGTTCTTTCCTAATGGAATAGAAACGGGACACAGCCAACGATTAAGGAGGCCTGAATTGCTTTACCTCAATCTTCCGAACAAGGGTTTAGTACGCAAAAAGTCGTGGCTCAAGGTATACAACTACGAGATCGTATCCTGGTTGAAAATCGTCACCGACTGGGCATTCTGGGTGATGTGGTCATCCAGCCTTTCTCTGTACTGTATCCTCCTTTTCCAGTACCTCAAGAGCGTTGACCCTCGGAAGCCGAGCGTGGCCCCCATCCTAAGCTTTATTGCCGCTGGTTACATCCTTCGCTACTTTCGGGATGGGGCAAAGTTAGGGATGAAATGTGCGGGATTTCGACCTGAAAAACAGGCCGTAAAAATCGTAGCCACTGGGGTGGTCTTCGGTGTGACCTCCACAGCGACGGTGCACCTCATTCTGAAAGATCGCTGGTGGTTCGTAGGAATGGTGGCCTGGTGGCTGGCTACGCAGCTATTCTACGCAGGAGTGTACGCTCTGTACTGTAGATTCAACGATCCAACGGTACAGGCAATGCGTTCCCTACTTCGGGGGCACAGTTGGAAGAATGGACGGCGAAGTTAAGTGCCGGCAGGCCATGGGCTCCGGACCCGCAGTAACCCCTCGAACATGTGCAGACAGCGCGTGCACCGGTTCGAGGGTGGTTTTTATTATGAGGTTGACCGCAACACCGATTACTGGTACACTCGCCCATATGGCAGAAAAGCGTTCTCGGCGCTCGTCAGTGCCTCCAAAGCAGGGGAGAATGCTTTCTTACTGCCCGATTTGCGAATCATCGCACCATTTGAGCGAACCCCGTCTCTTAGAACAACGTGAGGACGGCGGACATCTCATGCACATCCAGTGTCGAAAATGTGCAAGTTCCTTGTTGGTGCTGGTGACGAGTGATGTGCACGGCGTTTCCTCGCTTTCAATTTTAACCGATCTCGCTCCTGATGAAGTGGAACATTTCTGGTCTCGCGAACGCGTGACTGCCGATGATGTGTTATCAATGCACGCGGTCGTCAGTGAAGCGCCTGCGGGCTGGATGACTGCTGCGACAACGTAGTTATGAATTCCTTCTCTCTTCCGTGTACAAAACGATCCGTGGTTGCCAAAAATCTCCGTGTCAGCCGTCTCAATGGCGAGATTCCTGCGGTGGTGTACGGCCATGGTTTTCCCAGTGAGTCCATCATGATTGGACGAAAAGATTTTGAGCGGTTTTTGCATCGCACAGAGGCGTCTCCGGTGGTTGAGCTGGTGATGGAGGGGGCGGCCACCATTCCGGTCGTGGTGCGCGAGGTGCAACGTCACAGCGTCAGCGATCTCATGCTCCATGTTGATTTTCATCGTTTGCGCATGGAAGAAAAAGTGACGACCACCGTGCCGGTCGAGTTCACCGGATCATCGAAGGCCGTCAAAGATCTGGGCGGAGTGCTCGTGAAAATTTTCTCGGAGCTCACCATTGAGTGTTTGCCGAAAGATCTTATCTCATCCATTGTGGTTGACGTGAGTTCGCTCAATCTCTTGAGTGATCATATTCAAATAAAAGACCTCGCCATTCCACAGGGCATCGAGATCAAACAGGAACCGGATGAGATGATCGTCGTGGTGCAAGAGCCGAAGGTGGAAGAAGTAGAAACCGCGAAGCCCGAAGCCGATGTTGCGGCCGTCGAGGTTGTTGGAAAGAAACCCAAAGCTGATGTTGAAGAAGCATCTGTCGAAGAAAAGAAGGATCGCGAGCAATGAAGCCAGCGCACAAAGCGAACCCCTGGAAGGTGCATCGAGCGAGTGGGCCGCCCCTCGCCCTTCTTTTTCTGTTGAGTGTCGTTGTTGCCAATTTTTTTGTGGTCCATGCTCGGGAACGACTGGAATTTTCGTTTCCGCCGCTCCTGCCACATCAACCCGCTGCCCCAATGTTTCAGCGCGCGTTCGATGGGGGATCGGCCACACAGGCAATGCTCCCGCGTTTCGCCGTCGTGATTGATAACATGCATGAAGGTCACCCTCCTGCGGGCGTTGATGATGCTGGCCTGGTGATCGAGTCGCCGGTCGAGGCTGGGATTACGCGGTGGCTTGCCTTTTTTGAATTTGACACACCCCCGGGGGATCCGGGCGCGTCACCTCGACCGATCAAGGTGGGTCCGGTCCGTTCCCTGCGCCCGTATTTTCTTGACTGGGGTCGCGGGTACCACACACCGATTGCGCATGTCGGGGGAAGCCCCGAGGCACTTGCATTGGCCGCGAAAAGTCCACTGCTCACGGTGAACGAATTCGCATTCGGGCGATATTTTTTCAGAGATCCCCAGCGTCGCGATCCGCATCGCGTGTTTACATCTGCGGCATCGCTGCAAACGCTGTTGAAGCAATTAAACCCCACCGAAGCGGCATTGACGATGCCGTGGTCGTGGGAGAAGCCGCACGATGCTCCTGTTGTTCAATCTGATTCTGCGGCCCCAGCCGCAAAAAAATCCACGATCTCCTATCGTTTCACGCGCTACCCCCTACCTCCGGAACCCGAGCTTTCGTGGCGATATCATCCAGAGAAAAAAGTGTTTGAACGCAGTCAGGGGGGCGAGCTCTCTCGCGATGAGGCTGGTGCAGTCGTAAGCGCAAAGCATGTTTTTGTGGTTGAGACATCCGTGGTGCCGATTGATTCCATCGGCCGGCGTCGGATTACGACGACCGGGCGGGGGACTGCGTGGCGCCTCACCCCCGAGGGCAAGCAACGTCTCACCTGGGAACGCGCTGATGATCAGCCGTATCGCTTCACCACTGCTGATGGCGCATCGCTCATCCTTGAGCCCGGCAATGTCTGGATCATCGTGGTTCCGGTGGGGCAGGAGGTCGTTGAAAGTTTTTAGGTTATAGGTTTTAGTTTTTAGGTTTCGTTGCGACGGTATCAAACCTAAAACCTAGCACCTAAGACCTAACACCTCACCGTATATGTTCGAACCAAAAACCTTTGATCATCTCATTGGCACGGCGGGATTCAGTGAGACGCTGCTCAAAAACCACTTCACGCTCTATCAGGGCTACGTCACGAATACGAACAAGCTCGCAGACACCCTTGCGGCGTTGCTTCGCGAGGGTACAACCGCAACCCCGGAATACGCCGAATTGAAACGTCGGTTTGGGTGGGAGTATAATGGCATGCGACTCCACGAATTGTATTTTGCGAACATGAACAAGGCCCCAGAGTTGACGCCCGTCGTTGGCGACTTTAAAGCGGTGGTCGAGAAGAGTTTTGGTTCGGAGGATGCATGGTTGAAAGATTTTAAAGCCTCCGGAACGATGCGTGGTATTGGCTGGGTGCTCTTGATGCTTGATCCGATCGAAAAGCGACTCTTCAACATTTGGGTCAATGAACATGATCTTGGCCATCTTGCGGGCTGCTCGCCGCTGCTGGTACTCGATGTCTTCGAGCATGCCTATATGCTTGATTACGGTTTAAAGAAAGCCGATTACTTGGAGGCCTTTCTTCGCGCCGTTGATTGGCAGGTTGTGTCTGCTCGCTTCAACGCCGCAATGCGGAATGTTTGAACGGGTCTGTAGGGTGATTTAGATCCACCCCCACCTCTCTCGTTTCACGCTCCGTGCATTGCCCCTGCCGACAAGACTCCGGCAGAAACGCCTCCCGTCGTTCGTGTTCGAACGGAAATTTCATAACTCGCCCTCCCGACCCCTGGGGTCGGGAGAAACTCGAACAGATGA
>OBEQ011468370.1_pt1 | contig 13311 bp, 9 predicted proteins | sample 1670901 | NCBI WGS metagenome assembly OBEQ01 (sample SAMEA104232315, study PRJEB22302) | groundwater metagenome | biome: forest; feature: aquifer; material: groundwater | place: USA | collected 2011-08-07 | depth 5.4 m
AAATTCCAAAGCCAACGGTTCTTCCAAAAATTCCGAACTGCTTCACCCCAAATTCGGCACACTCTACACCTACCGGCTGAAGCAGCCGGATTCCCTTCACGATGGCGATGACCGGTTGTGGATCGATCTGGGATTTCAGGTGCACCGGAAAATGCCGGAGGAAGGGAAGGCGCGTTTTAAAGCGGGCGACATTATCGAATCGCGCCGGGAGAAAACGGATTATAAACCGGAGAAAAGCGAACGCACCGAGGCCGATCTTTTCACGTACAAGGCCTACATCGAACGCGTGGTGGACGGCGATACGCTTCTGGTGAAGATTGATTTGGGTTTCGATACGCGCGTGCGCCAATACCTGAGGCTCCGCGGCATCGATGCGTTTGAGATCTCAAGTGCCAAAGGCGTGCGCGCCCGTGAATTTGCCAAGCGTGTGCTCGCCGGCGTTGAGTATGTGATCATTACGAGCTCGCGTTCCGACAAATACGATCGCTACCTGGCCGATGTTTTCTACGGCGAAGGCCCCGCACAAAAATTCCTCAACAACGAACTTCTCGCCAAACACCTCGCCGTTTTAGCTTAGGGGCTTGATATTCCAAACCGGAATATCAAGTTTAAACTTCAAATTACAGCCTTGAATCAGAATATTGTTTTTGGTATCATCCGTCATTACGTCGAGGGTTGTGGCGGACACGTAAAGATTTGATTTGCCCTCCGATTCATCATCATGAAACGGAGGGCATTTTTATGTCTAGAAAGAAATTTATACCGGTGGGATTTATTCAACGGAAGATTTACCCGGTTCGGGGATATCGGGTAATGCTTGACCGTGATTTAGCCGAGCTCTACGGTGTCCAAACTCGTATTTTAAACCAGGCTGTAAAAAGGAACATCGAACGATTCCCGCCCCATTTCATGCTTTCGTTGACGCGGGACGAGATCGAAAGGATATCACAATTTGTGATATCCCTTAAATTCTCAAAAAACGTACAGGCGTTCACGGAACAAGGAGTAGCCATGCTTTCTAGTGTCCTCCACAGCGATTGGGCTATCCAAGTGAACATTGCCATTATGGATGCTTTTGTGCAGTTGAGAGAAACTTTAGCGTCTAACAAAGAGCTTTCACACAAACTTACGGAATTAGAAAGAAAAATTGGAAAGCATGATGAGCATATCCGTTCGCTCTTTGACGCTATTAGGCAGCTCATGACACCGCCGCAAAAGTCAAAACGTTTGATTGGATTTCACGTATATAAAAATCGTTGTGATAAAGAAAGGTTGAAAGCGCGGAGTCGGCGCTTAGCGGAAAGGATCGTTAAAATTTCTTCCGGAAATATGGCCATGGAGCTTCAGAAGCCGGATAAAAAGCCGCGCGCACGGGAAATCAAACGGCTTCAAAAGGAAATCCTGAAAAAGCATCGCTCTGCCTTTGACCAGCATGACAAGAAAATTAATTGAAAAATATGATAAACAAAAAGCGCCTCGCCGTTTTAGCGTAGGGACTTGATATTCCAAACCGGAATATCAAGTTTAAAATTTCAAATTATATTCTAAGGGGCCACAAAGGGGCCACAAGGGGGCTGTAAAGGAACTTGCGGTTCTAAGTTATCTGAATCAGCCGAACGATCTTGATAACAAGACCATGAAAATCAAAACCGTTGCTTTCAATTTTCATGATATTATTTTACGCATAACCAAGCAGAGTAAAAGCGAATGATTTTTCCGGTTTCTTCAAATAAAAATGAAAGCCTTGCGCGGGCTTTTGCGCGGCTCGGAATCCGGGAATCGGATTTGGAAGAATCCTTTATCCGCTCCGGCGGGCCCGGCGGACAGAATGTCAACAAGGTGTCCACGTGCGTAGTCTTAAAACACAAGCCTACAGGTTTTGTCATCAAATGCCAGCAGGACCGCTCGCAGGTGATGAACCGGTATTTTGCGCGGCGGATTCTCACCGAGCGGATAGAGTCTCAAATTCACGGGCGGCAAAGCGAAGCGGCAGAGCGCATCGCCAAAATCAAACGGCAAAAGCGCAAGCGTTCCAAACGCGCCAAAAACAAAATCCTCGAATCCAAGTCCGCGCACGGTGAAAAGAAAAAGCTCCGCCGGCGCGTGGATGGGAAAGAGGATTAAGAATGAATTATAAAGAAACGAAGCGGCTTGCGGAAATCACAAAGCTCGTACGAGACATGAAAAGGTTGAAAGAAATACTGGCTTGTGTGGATCATGCAAGAAAGCAGAAAGAACTTGCGCTGTGGATGCGTGAGCATAAAGATGCGCTTTGCCGCATGTCTTCTCGGGATTTGGAGGAGATAAGAGAAAAGGCCGATTACGACAAAGTAGAGTGGCAGAAAATGGTGGACCAACTGCGTTTATGAAAATCCTTCCTTTTATTACGATCCTTTTTCTCACCGGTTGCTCCACGGTTCCTATTACGGGGCGCAGGCAGTTGTCTTTCATTCCTCAGGGAGAACTTTTAGCGCTGAGCGATCAGCAGTATAAACAGGTTTTGAGCCAATCGAAAATCTCACCAGACGCCGATTGGAATGCGAAAGTCAAAGAGGTGGGGAATAAGATCGCCGCTTCGGCCGAAGTTTTTATGGGAGAAAATGGGATGCAGAGAGAGATTGCTAATTACCGTTGGGAGTTTAATCTTATTTACGATCCCAAAAACGTAAATGCTTTTTGCATGCCGGGCGGAAAGGTCATCGTTTATACGGGCATGCTTCCTGTCGCCGAGGACGAAAACGGTCTTGCGGTCGTGATAAGCCATGAAGTCGCGCATGTCTTGGCAAATCACGGCGGTGAACGTCTGAGTCAGGAGCTGCTCGTGCAGGCGGGAGGAATGGGATTTTCTCAGCTTATAAAATCAAGACCTGAGGAAGCCAAACAGATTATGCTGAAGGTCTACGGCGCCGGAGCGCAGCTTGGAGTGCTCCTGCCGTACGGCCGGGCGCAGGAATCCGAAGCCGATCGCATCGGACTTATTCTTATGGCTCGTGCCGGCTACAATCCTGAAACAGCCGTTCCTTTCTGGAGGCGCATGAATAGTCTTGGCGGCGGGGCCAGGCCGCCGGAATTTCTCTCTACTCATCCCACCTATTCCAGGCGTATCGCCGATATTACAAACGTCCTTCCCGAAGCCGAAAAATACTATTCGCATTGATGAAAAAGCCCGTTTTGGGCTTCCAGAATATGGTTGACTTACACTCCATTTTCGGCGAATATGTAAACCATGCAATACATCCCCAGGCTACTTGAAGACAAAATCAGGCAGACGCTTAGCCGGAATAAGAGTGTTCTTTTATTCGGCGCAAGACAGACGGGTAAGACTACGCTTACAGGCCGGTTTGAATGCGATCTATCCATTTCCTTTGTTCAGCCGGACGTGAGGCAGCGGTATGAAAAGTCGCCCGGGCTTCTTCGCGGGGAAGTGGAAGCGCTCGCGACAAAAGAGAAAAGAAAACCTCCGTTGGTCATTCTGGACGAAGTGCAGAAAGTGCCGGTTATTTTAGACGCAGTCCAGGATCTGATTGACCGGAGTAAAGCAAATTTTCTGCTTACCGGATCAAGCGCCCGAAAACTTCGAAGAAGTACGCATGTGAATTTGCTTCCCGGACGGGTTTCGGTGCTTAAGCTGGATCCTTTCAGCCTGCAAGAATTCCCGGCCGGCGATTTAAACGAACGTCTGCTTTACGGATCGCTACCCGGAATCCTTGCGGTTAGAGATGTGCGGGATAAAGAAAGTGATTTGGCTTCTTACGTCACGACTTATCTGGAGGAAGAAGTGAGAGCGGAAGCGGCCGTTCGCAGTCTTGGTGATTTCGCAAGGTTTCTTGAGCTCGCAGCCTCCGAATCCGGCAGCATTATCAACCTGCGCAAATTATCGCAGGAGATCGGTGTTTCTCATACGACCATCGGCGCGTATTATCAAATTTTGGAAGATTGCTTGATTGCCGAGAGAATCGAACCCTTGACGCAGAGTAAAACCCGTAAAAAGCTCACCAAATCGGATAAATACCTATTCTTCGATCTCGGCGTCCGGCGTCTTGCGGCGCGGGAGGGTGCACGACTTTCACGGGACACGCTGGGGAGATTATTCGAACAATTCGTCGGACTCGAACTCCTGCGAAGCGCGCACGCGAAAAGCCAGACGGCGAAGATCCGTTTCTGGCGCGATCCAGACGGCCCCGAGGTGGATTGGATTATCGATCGGGAGGGTTCCTACACTCCTGTGGAAGTGAAGTGGACCGACAAACCTGCAACAAGCGATATCCGCCATGTGGAGATTTTTCTTTCCGAATATAAATCAGCCAGCGCCGGGTATTTGGTCTGCCAGGTACCCCGCAAAACAAAACTCAGCGATCGGGTGTTTGCTCTTCCTTGGCAATCTTTGGGTGAGCTTATTTAATATCGGAAGAACAAATAAAACTTCTCGATAAAGAGTATAATGTCCGGCACAATCAGAGGGGGTCCGCCATGACACTTTGCCCAGCCAAAGAAATCATCGGTGATTATAAAAAAGAAGAGCCCAAAAAATAAAATCAACACGGTTCTGATTTAAGAGATGATGAGCGTTAAATCATTTTCAAAACTCGGCGTTATTATTGTTTGCGCTGTTTCCTTCCTTTCGCTTCCCTCGACTTCCCACGCTTATTACGATGATGTTCATTACGCGCTGACGTATTACTTAGCACGAGCGGTGGGTTACACGCCCATGCAGGCTCACCGGGTTGCCAGCGCTGACGTAATGACCGACTATGATTTTAACACCGAGCCCGTGCAAGGCGCAGCGCAAGCAGCCTGGTTAGGTCAAGCCGCAGTAAAAGAAGTACCGGGGTTAGGTCACATAACTTATCCGACTAAAGAAGCCGCGCGCTGGCAAGCCGAGGTCCCTCGCATCGATTTTCACGCATTCATGGATTGCTACAACTATTCCGACTGTCTTTCCAATCCCGCTGCCACCGCCGTGATCCCGCAAAAACGCGCCGCACTCGAGCAAGCGGCACAGGAAAGCGGAAATCCGGGATCGCTCCTTCATTTCGTTCAAGACGAAGTTCCTCACTCCGGTTATCCGAGCGACAATGGGCACTGGACGGCTGTTGATGCTTCCGTCTGGAATTGGGCCGAGCTGCCTCTCGGTGCGACCACGGATTATCTGTCGTATCCGGGGCACGGGGGTCTTCAAGGAGCACAGGGTCCCATGGTGAGAAACAGGCCGTGCGTGGAAAGGACGCTTGAGATTTTAAAAAATTTTATGCAAGGAAATTTTAACGGAAAATCCATTCACCAAAAGCCGCGTAACTACAACTGGAGCGGCGAGATCGTTCCCGCCTTCCAAGCTACGATCAATGCGAACCACGATCCTTCGGCAAGTTTTTGGCAGGCCATCGATAAAGCGAAGGGCGACCTGACTGATTTTTACGACGCCTGGAAAGGAACGGCGGCTCCAAAGCTCGAACCCGCTATTGCTGCGCTGAACGGTGTTTTGGCGAGTAGCCTGAAGGCCAAGGATCAAATTCCGCCTTCTTGGCTCACCTACGATCTCAACCGGCAAGGTGTTCCCGAACCCGCCGATCGTAGTACTTGGATCCTTTGGGGGAATCTGAAGATCAATATTAAAATTATGAAGCAGGGCGAAGAAATCGGGAGAACAACCAAAGATATTACCGTAAAGGTTATTCAAGCGCCGACGTTTGAGGGTAAAGAAGACGAAGTTATCGAGAAAAAAATCTTCCGCGATTCCGATCCCATTTCACTTGTTAACGTGCCGATCGGCGAATTGATCGTAGAGTTGACGTACGATACGCGTAAGCCCGATCGCCAGAACGTCCGCATCGAAGGCCCGGAGCAGGAAGTATCGTTTACGCTGGATTTGGATAAAGAAGACGAGCAGACCGCTTCGCTTGAGGAACTTCTGAAGCTCCGTGACAAGATGAAAGAGCTTGAGAAAAAATCAAATGAACACGCGAGGGAAGCAAGCAAGGAGTTGGCCGATTTAGAAAAATCCATTCGTGAAGCCGACACGCTCGTCGGCAGCGCCATTGACGGCTACGCCGCCCTTGTTCAAAAAGCGGAGACGTGGAGTGCGCAGATTGCCGAACTTGAAGCGGCCATCCAGAAGCAGCAAGGCTATTTAACCGAAGTTCGGACGGGAAAGCAAAAAGTTATCGATTCGGAAACGGCCGCGCGCGAGAAAGATTGCCCGCCCTCTAACGTTATCGAGGAGGGAACGGAGGAGGAAAGGCAGGCCGCCATGGACAAAGCAAAATCGAATGCGCAATCGATTGATGCCGACGTTCAAAATGCGGAGGCGGGCGCTGCGGAGGCCAAAACAGCAGCCGACGAACTCACACGTCTTCAAAGTTTAAGTGAAAAATTATCCGCCGAAATTAAAGGCGCCGATGTTACGGCCCTCTCCGGTTCTATTGCTTCGGCCACAACCGCTCTGGACGACGCCCAGGCGCATATTGACCGATTGACCGACCTCGCGGCAAATCTGGAAAGCGTAAAGAATGAAGCCGGTGAAGTGATGTCGCTGGTTCAAGCCGAAGTGAAAAAACTCGAATCGGCTAAAAATGTGAAAGACCGGGTTAAGGAAATTACCGCAGAAATTGACGCTTCTAACAAAACCATTCTTACACATTATGAAGAATGGAAAGATGTACGCTTGACGCAGAAGAAAAAATCAGATGACTTGAGGGCCCAAGCCGCCGAAATGGACGGAAAAATTCAAGCGCTCGCCGGAAAAATTAGCACACTTGTCGTTCCGACGTTTGAAGCCGGTTCGGCAAGCTCGGACGCAGAGACGGCCGATTCAACACTTCAATCGGTGAAAACAATCGCCGGCCGTGTCAAAGATTGTCCGGAGACCCTTGCCGGTATCGAATTAAAACAGAAGAACCGCATTACCAAACTCGATATTGAGTTCGAGCAGTTTGTTCCCATGCGGCCGGACGGAACGGGCGAATTTCATGTCAACGCTGTCGTTACCGTCGAAGCTAAAGAACAAATCATGGTCACGTGCGAAGGCAGTCACATTGCCGGTCATGAAACGGGTTCGGTCGGAGGCCATGAAAACTATGCGCCGGAAACGTTCCATATTCCGCTGGGGCGCGGGGATTTTAAACTCGGCGACGAAGTAACGGTTTCTTGTTACATTGATGATCCTTCCAAGAAAGTTACCGTGACGAAGCGAATCGGTACGGACGGCGCAGCCGGTAAATTACTCGAGGAGATCAAATCACTTGTTGAACGCGCCAAAAGCATTCGAGATTCCGCCGATCAAGTGAGCGACAGCGCGCGCGATAAAGCCAAGGATCTGAACAAAGAATTAGACCGCTCGCTTGGCGATGCGTCGGATTTGGACGGCGATGCCTCGGAATATCTTTCTTCGGCGCATGCTCTGCCTTCCAAGAAAGATCAGGCCGCGAGTCATTCCACCGCAGCAGATGCCGCTGCTGCTTCGGGCAATGCCGCCGCTTCGGGTATTCAGCAAAGTTCTCAGGAAGTCTGCGGCATCCTTGACGCGGTGAAAGCAACCGATGTAGTCGCAGAGCTTCGAAACCATTTAGCGAATGCGCAATCGAAAAACACAGCTGCTCAAGCGAAGGAGGAGGAATTCAACTCCGCGCTTGCAGAGGCTCAAAATGAATCTCAAAGCGCCGGGCAAATCCTAACTGAGGTTAAAAATATTAGCAGTGAAAAAGGAAGCAAAGTGCAGAGCAGACTTGCTTCGCTTACTTCGTCTTTAGAAAGCAGTAAATCCAAAGCTTCGTCGCTTGAAGAGCAGCTCAAGATGCTTGCCGGAAAAAAACCGGAGATGTCGGAAATTAAAAGCAAAGCGCAGACGATTGCCGGACAAGCCGATCAAATGGAAGCGCTTGAAATTTCCAAGGAAGACCGCAAGGCGGTGAAGGAAATTCGCAAGGCGTTTGAGAAGATTGAAGGGTACGAAGAGGACGTCCTCCAATCTGAGTCGAAAGCCCTTGAAAAATCAAGCGGTGTTAAGCCTTCTATTTCCGATCTTGAAACTCGGATTTCGGAAATCAAAAGAAAAGCGAGCGAGGCCGACGGACTTTTAGCCGCGGGCGGCGATGTTTCTATTATTGAAGAGTTTGCCGGACGCAGCAAATCGGCGGCGGAAGGCCTTTCGGTCCAGGCGCAAACTGTCGCAGGCCAGGGCAGTCAATGCGCGGCATGTTTAGCTGAAGTGGAAGCGCTTGTAGCACAAAAAACCAGCCCGGAAGCACAAGTCGCGCGACACGATTGTTCCGAGTCGCCCAATACTCAGGCCATGTGGAACGCTGCCGCACAGGCGCCCGAATGCGCTTGCCTCGACGGCTACGAACCCGATCCGAGCGGAGCAGGTTGCCGCATTACCGTTGGTGCGGCGATTGCGCAAAAAGATTGTTCGACTATTTCGGGAAGCCGCGCCTTGTGGAACGAATCAACGCGCGAGGCCTATTGCGGCTGTGTTCAAGGTTTTAAATGGAACGAAACACAGACGGCTTGCATTGCTGACGTCGCTGCGCAGATGGCCGCGATCGATTGTTCCCGGTTTCCCGGCGCTGTGAAAGCTTGGAATCCTGCCACACAGAAAGCGACCTGCGATTGCGCGGCCGCCGGTTTAGAATGGAATAATTCCGGCACAGCTTGCCGCGCGAGTGCACAGGCGCAAGTAGCCGGCGCCAATTGTTCGAATTTTCCGGGATCGGTCCCCGTTTGGGAAGGCGCCGCAGAACGGGTCATGTGCCACTGTCCCGGCGGCAGTGAATTAAGCATGGATGGAAATTCTTGCGTGCCGTACGGCCAAGGACAATCCCGCGCCAATCAACCTCCGCCGCCGAGCAATCCTCCTTTCGACCCTAATGCGCTTACAGGTTTGATGAACGGTTGGAATCAGGGTGTCGCGGGCGGCGAACCTCCGCCGAGCACGGGAACAAATTGGGGCGGGGGAAATACTTGGGGAGGCAATACGAATCCCGGTTACACGATGCCTCCTAACGGAATGCTTCCGGGACTTGGGCCCACGGGCGGCGACGATTCAAATTCAGGCGGCGGTCAACCCGCGGGCTTCACCGGATTTGGCGGAACGGATAATACCGGCGGCGGATGGACAAACACGGGGTATACGCCGCCGCCTTCTCCGCCTCCTCCAAGCGGTGGCACCGGCGGAGTAAATACGGGTGCTGCTGGTTACACCGGCGGGGTTCACACGGATGCAGGCACCGGAGGAGATTGCGAAGACGGGAAAGTCGTTATTCTTGGTAATAGGACGGGCGTATCCTGCTAAGCGCCACGTTACTCTCGTAGAATATATGTGATCTTACACATGAATTTACTTAAAAAAAGATACCTACAACCTGAAATCATGGATGGCCCTGGACTTGAGAGGGAGCTTCATCACCATGCGCTCCAGGGACTTCGGCGCATTAATATTTTGAGCAGGGTGGTGGATCAAATTTTTGATGTTCTCGCCCCTTTTGTTGAGAAAAAAAGAGGAAGGTTGAAAATTTTAGATGTCGCGACCGGCGGGGGAGATATTCCGATCGCTTTGGCAAAAAAAGCAGAGTGGCGTTTCATGCCGCTTGAAATCGACGCCTGCGATAAAAGCGAAACGGCCATCGAGTATGCCCGTTCTTTTGCCGAGAAGAAAAACGCCCGTGTTCGTTTCTTCTCACTCGATGTCTTGGAAGACGACATTCCGGAAAATTACGATGTCATTATCTCGAATTTATTTCTTCACCATCTTTCTATTGTAGAAACACAGAAATTCTTGAAAAAAATTTCAGAGAAAGCCGGCTACGGAATCGTTGTGAACGATCTCGAGAGATGCTGGCCCGGATTTATTCTCGCTTCTTCCATCCCACCTCTTCTGACGACTTCGGCCGTCGTGCATCAGGACGGGATCCAGTCGGTGCGCGCCGCGTATTCCATTCGGGAAATTAAAAGAATCGCCGAGGACTGCGGACTGCACGGCGCTCAAATCAAAAGCGCCTGGCCCTTCCGCTACCGGCTTCTCTGGATGAAAAAGTGAATCTATCGTACGATGCGGTGGTGATCGGAGCGGGTCCCGCCGGAGGAGTGGCAGCGTGGTCGCTCGCTTCCAAGGGCCGGAGCATCCTCTTGGTGGACAAAGCCTCCTTTCCCCGTGACAAAGTTTGCGGCTGCTGCCTGAGTCATCAGGCGATGCAATCTTTAAAATCCGCGGGACTAAATCGTTTGGTGGAGCGCTTGCCTAAAAACGAACTGAAAGAATTTCATTTTAGAGCGCCGGGAAATTATTTTTCTCTGCCCCTGCCCGGCGGAATTTCTCTTTCGCGCCGGTGCTTGGACGCAGCCCTTGTAGAAGAGGCTCAGAAAGCAGGCTCTGTTTTTCAACAAGAGACACAAGGAAAACTCGGTGAAGTACGCGGAAATTTTCGCGAGGTAATTCTCACGCATAAAGGGAAAGTGCATTCCATCTTAGCAAAAATAGTGTTGATCTGTGACGGACTTGGCGGAAGCGCGCTTTCCGGCCGCGAAAAAGCCCGGATCGCGAAAGATTCGCGGTTGGGACTGAACGCCGTGATCGAAGACGACGATGGTTTTTATCAAGACGGAATCATTTACATGGCTAGTTCACGGAAAGGTTACACGGGAATGGTGCGTTTGGAAGACAAACGTCTAAACGTCGCCGCCGCGATTGATTTTCCGGCGGGAAAAGATCCCGCACATTTCGGCAGCGAAATTTCCGGGATGCTCGAAGAGGCGGGATTCCCGGTTCCGTGGCAGCTAAAAAAAGCGCATTGGCGCGGAACGCCACCGCTTACGCGAACGCTAAAAAATGTGGCAGGCGAGCGTTATTTTGTTTTGGGCGACTGCGCCGCGTACAGCGAACCTTTCACGGGCGAAGGCATGACGTGGGCCATCGACTCTGCCGTGGCGCTTAGCCGTTTGCTCAACCGACCGCGAGAGGATTGGACGATGCGGCAAGCCGGAGCTTGGCAGAGCTGGCACGGGAGAAATATTAGAAAGCGGCAGATTTTCTCGCGCGTCTTGACGCGGGGCTTAAAATACTCGGCATTGCTTAGACCCGCCGCTACGCTCATCAGGTGGAAGCCGGAGCTGGCGGGGTTTTTTGTTCAGGCGATTTGCGGAGCGAGGAATTAATGACAAACCATCAGAAAAATAAAGCTGTGTATTTACACGGAATCGGAAAAGCAGTGCCGCCTTTTTCCATTCTTCAAGAAGATGCCGCCCGTGCCGCTGTTAAATTATGCGCGCCGAAGGAATCCCGTAAAGTCAAAATGTTTTATGAGCTGACACGGATCCAAAAAAGAGGTTCCGTCATTTTAGAAAAAGATTGCGAAGGGGAAGAGCCCGTTCAGAATTTCTTTAACGTCCGAAGTTCCCAGGAAGATTTCGGGCCCGGCACCAAAGCGCGCATGAAATATTTTATCGACAAAGCGCCGGGATTGGCGCTTTCGGCAAGCGCCGGGGCCCTAGAAAATTCGCATACCCGGGTAGAAGAAATCGCAGAGCTCGTGACCGTTTCCTGTACCGGTTTTTATGCGCCCGGTTTTGACGTTCATTTGATGAAGCACTTGCCACTTTCGCCCGAGACGGGCCGTACGCATATTGGTTTCATGGGTTGTCACGCGATGTTTAATGCTTTGCGCGCGGGCTCGGCGCTTGCAAAAGCCGCCGGAGAAAAAAAAGTTTTACTTTGCTCCGTGGAGCTGTGCTCGCTCCATTTTTCTTACGCGGACCGGCTGGACCACGCGCTTTCAAACGCGTTGTTCGCCGACGGGGCTGCTGCTGCGGTGCTTTCTACGGCGCCTGCGCCGGGGGCCTGGCAGCTTTTGAGGAATGGGTCCTGTGTTTTTCCGCAGACCGAAGAATTGATGCAGTGGCATGTTGGCAATCACGGTTTTACGATGGTGCTTTCCGAGAAAATTCCCGCCGCGCTGGCGAAAAATTTAAAACCCTGGCTTGAAAGTTGGTTGGACGAATCGAAATTGGGTTTAAGCGATATCCGTTCGTGGGCCATTCATCCGGGCGGGCCGCGCATTTTGGATGCCATCGAACACGGCCTCAACCTTGCTCCGAGCGCTCTTAATGCTTCGCGTCACATTCTTACCCACAATGGAAATATGTCTTCGGCCACCATCCTCTTTATTCTCGATCGCTTGATCAAAGAAAAAGCGCCGACGCCCTGTGTGGCGCTCGCCTTTGGTCCGGGACTTACGGTCGAAGCCGCTCTTTTTATTTAGGGGCGGGTTATGGAAAAATATTTTTGGTGTGGTAACGTATCATTTGAAACGGGTACCTTTACTAAAAAATGACCGCCGCTTTCCACGAATTTGATTACTACGATATCAATAGTCTCCTGACGGATGATGAGCGGGCGGTTCGTGACCAAGTTCGCCGCTTTGTCGACGACGCGTTTCTTCCCCGTATTCAAGACTCCTACGAAAAGGGTCAATTCCCGTTCGATTTAGTCAAAGACATTGCCCGTCTCGGTCTTTTTGGCGCTAGCTTCAAAGAATTCGGTCTTCCGGCTGTGAGCGAAGTCGCGTACGGGCTGATCATGCAGGAGCTTGAACGAGGCGATAGCGGCCTAAGGAGTTTTGTTTCGGTGCAGAGCGCTCTTGTGATGTACGCCATTTTAAGATACGGCAGCGAAGATCAGAGAAAACACTGGATTCCGCGTCTTGCGGCGGGGGAAAGCATCGGCTGTTTCGGTCTCACGGAGCCGGATTTTGGTTCCAATCCGGCGGGACTTCTTACGCATGCTAAGAAGCACGGACGCGATTATGTTTTAAGCGGCAGTAAGATGTGGATCACCAACGGTTCCGTTGCCGATGTGGCGGTGGTTTGGGCAAAACTGGACGGAGAGGTTCACGGTTTTCTTGTCGAAAAAGGAACGCGGGGGTTCAGCGCCAGGGACATCACAGGAAAATTTTCGCTCAGGGCTTCGGTTACTTCTGAATTGGTATTGGATAATTGTGAAATTCCCGAAAGCAATCTGCTGCCAAAAAGTAAGGGTCTCAAAACAGCCCTGACTTGTTTGACGCAAGCCCGATACGGCATCGCCTGGGGCGCGATCGGGGCAGCCCAAGCCTGTTTTCATACGGCTCGTGATTATGCACTCAGCCGGATCCAGTTTGGAAAACCTATCGCGGCATTTCAGCTCACGCAGGAAAAAATGGTGGAGATGGCGACCGAACTCACCAAGGCTCAGCTCCTGGCGCTTCGGATGGGGCGGCTTAAAGAAGCCGGCCGGCTTACCTTTGCCCAGGTGGCGATGGCGAAGCGGAATAATGTTTGGGAGGC
>OBEQ011036619.1_pt1 | contig 13309 bp, 14 predicted proteins | sample 1670901 | NCBI WGS metagenome assembly OBEQ01 (sample SAMEA104232315, study PRJEB22302) | groundwater metagenome | biome: forest; feature: aquifer; material: groundwater | place: USA | collected 2011-08-07 | depth 5.4 m
CGGAGCGTTCTTCCAGGGTAGTTAATGGTTAAAAATTCCCCCCCCCCGCTCATTCTGGGATAAAAAAATTTCAAACTCTCTAAAGTTGATAAATACACATCAACATCTAAATTAACAAAAGAAAACTTTATCGCACCATCCAAACTCTTCGCACTTTTAGGAAACCATCCTTTATAATACAAAACATTATTATATTGAATTAAATAATTTTTTATTTCTTCCAAAGAATCCCCTTTGAATTGACCCTTTTTCACCTTGTCAATACTCGGTTCTACTTCGGGTATCCCTTCAAAAGTATCAAATATATGTAAAGTTTTTTTATTATTAGCCTCACAAATCAATTTAGAGCTTCCGCCTCTGTACACCCCAACTTCTGCCATATCGCCAGAAATATGAGCGGTTCTTTGAACCCAATTAAACAAATTCCACATTTCTCGCACCGACATCAGAATTCTATTTTCCAAGTGGAGTATTTGTGATACCTTTTTAAATTTGTCGTCGCAAAGAATGTTACTGTAAGATGAAATGTACTCATCAGGAGAACGACTGGCCCAATCGACCAAATCAACGGACTCTCCCTGTAAAGTTTTTTTCTAAAGCTGTTTTCAGTGGAAGAATATACCTTTTTTCCCTTTTTAATTATTCTTTCAATAAAGTTTTTCATATTTTTTCCACGGTTTTTACTCCGTTCAATTTTTTGTCGAGTTTCTGCGAATTATATAGGATTTTTTGCCACTCTATCGTGCGCGAGACGCCTCGGTCAAGCGGCACATAGTCGGTTTTGCCGAACTCGTTTTTCACTCTTGTCATGTCGAGTCTGACGTCGGTGGGGGCCCCGGCCGCCCCCGCCGAAGTGTTCGGGAAGATGACCGGTACCTTGAGGAGAGCTCCTATAGTTTGCGCGAGTTTCGCTATGGTGACGGTCGAAGTGCCCCCGACATTGTAAACAGGCTCTTTTCCCGAGAGGAGTATGTGGAAGAGAATTTCCACGGCATCGCTTATGTAGCAGTATGTTCTCCGCGCTTCGCCGCGGTCTTGGAGTTCGATCTTACCTCCGAGGGCCTTCTCTATAAAACTGTTTATCACCCGTTTGTCTCCCCGTTTCGTGCCTGGACCGTACGCCAAAGAGAGTCGCGCCGATTTTGCTTTAACGCCTTGATCTCTCTCGGCGTTTACAATAGCCTCTCCGCATCGTTTGCCCTCAATGTAACAAGCTCTCGGGTGCGTGGTGTTTGTCGTGCCGATCATGTTCTCCGTATAGGGAGTGGTCTCTAATCCGCTGTATACTTCGCTGGTGCTAACAAAAAGAAACTTGCCGTCCTTCTTTAATTTCTGAAAGAGCGCGATGGTAGAGGTTGTATTGAGCGCTATGGTTTTTACGGGATTCTCCAGGAATTTCCCGGGCTGGCCATAGCCGGCGGCGTGAATGATATAGTCCGCTTCCGGCAAAGACTTCAAAAGTTTCTCGCTCGTCAAATCGCCCTGCATGAAGTGTACATGTTCTCCAAAATAAGAGAGATACTCGGGGAAATTGCTTTGCACCACGGCGACAATATGTATCTTCATGCCCTTGTTTTGTAGTTCTCTTAAGGTTGCCAAGAAATACGTGCCGACCAGTCCCGATGCGCCCGTCAAGAGAATGGTTTTTCCATCAAGCTCGCGAAAATCAATCTTTTTCAAGATTGCCGTTGCATCTCTCCTAATTATCTCGCAAAGCTTGTTCATTATTGTTGTATCAGTTTCTTTATCCGCTTATGAATTGATACCGCTGTCATTCCTATATGTTCGTCATGCTCTTCTGCTTTACCGTAGTTAGTGAGAAATTGCCGGGGCACTCCCACTGTTTCAATAACGAGCGGGCGGGGCTTCAACGCAGCCATTATTTCATTAGTCAATCCGCCCTCGTAGTAGGGTTCACAGAGTAAAACCTTGCCCGACGGACAATTGTTTCTTAAGGTTTCTCCGTCAAAAGGGGCGATGGTAGTGTAATAAAGGATGGTCACATCTTCATCTTTACACGCTTCAAGTACGGGCTTAAGTATCGGACCGACTGCGATGACCGTGGCCGCTTTACCCCGCTTTACCATATGCGCCTTGCCGAATTTTACGGGATAACTTTCGGCATTTTCTTTTTCCGAGAGCCGATAGTATGTCGGGTGGCCGTTGCCGTAGGCTTGCCTGAAGAGGGCGTCAAATTCGGAGGCGCTTCCCGGTACGATTATTTCCATCCCCGGGATATTCTTAAGTATGCCGACGTCTCCGGGGCAGTGGTGTGTTGGGCCGAGCGCGGCATAATCATAGGACGCTCCGATACTGACAAAATTTCCGCCGAGTTTCTGATAGCCGAAATCGTCTTTGAGCTGCTCAAAGGAGCGTTCCACCAAGAAGGTGGCGATGGTGTGGACTATCGGGATAAAACCCGTCATGGCAAAACCCGCGGCCATTCCAATCGTGGATTGCTCCAAGATTCCTATATTGTAAATTCTCTCGGGAAACTCCTTAAACGTTTTCCGAAAAGCAAACACGCTGATGTCGCCCAGGAGTACGACAAGACGCTTGTCCGCGATCAAGTTTTCAGTGGTTTGAACGAATTGTTTTCTCATGCTCATGTTTCAAATGTAAAGTGTAAATATCAAAAATCAAAATGACAGATAAAAAAGGAAAATTTAAATCGATTTTGAAATCATCTTAATTTTAAATTATTATAACAGGACTCATGAAAGTTCTTTTAAGATTATTTCGCGCTCTTCCTTGTTGGGGGCTTTATGGTGCCATGCCGGATTGTGTTCCATGATTTTCGAACCGCGGCCTTTAATTGTATCGGCGATTACGGCTAAAGGTTTACCGGTATATTTCGCCTTCAAAGCCTTTTCAATTGCCTTGTGGTTGTGCCCGTCTAGCGTCACGCTGTGCCAACCGAAAGCCTCAAACTTGGCCCGGAGGTCGCCGAGCCGAAGCGCTCGGTCGGTTGAATGATTGTAGTCGACGATAAGAGAGAGGTTGTCCAGCTTGTGGTGGGCGGCGAGGAGAGCCGATTCCCAGACCGTTCCTTCGTTAGCCTCACCGTCTCCGATGAGCGCGAAGACGCGACAAGGGGAACGTTTTATTTTAAGGCCCAGGGCCACGCCCACCGCCATGGGAAAGCCGTGTCCCAAAGAGCCAGTCGAGGCTTCGGCGCCCGGCACTTTGTTTCTATCAAGGTGGCCGCCGAGGTTGCTTTCAAAATCGCAGTATTTTTTCAGCAACTCGGCGCTGAAAAAGCCTTTTTCCGAAAGTACGCTGTAGAGCGCAAGCGAGGCTTGGCCTTTGGAGAGAAAAAATCGGTCTCTCTTTGGGTCGTCGGGATATGTCGGGTTTACGCTCAACACCTTGTCATAAAGGACCCAGAGGATGTCGAGAATGGAAAAATCGCTCCCGAGGTGCCCCTCGCCGGCGTGGAATGAGGCATTGACTATGGCGCGTTTTAATCTGTTTAGATTATTTTTCATTGGATTACACGTTTTGGTTATTAACAGGCTCTAAGGTCCACTGGTTTTTTATTAAGATTTTTGCCTCCGTGTTTTCCGTGGGGTGTGCCTGATTGAAGTAAGCCGATGGTCCGACCGTTATTGCTTTTTCAATTGTCTGTTTTGCCAGATAATTTATCACCCCGTAGCGGCTGGCGGAGAGGGCAATAAAATAGCTCCCCGGCGTCAAGAGTTTTTCGGGAAATTGTAGTACCGCTTTGTAACGACCCTTTTTGATTGTCTCAAGCTCCGGCCGCCAGTCGGTATGGAAGCTTCTGATAAGCACGTCACCCAAAGCGTTCTTGACATAGACGCCGATGCGGAACAGCGTAAGGTCGGAGAGCGTTTCAAAGTCAATTTTAATCTCAAAGGGCGCGTCGCAGTCGAGGTGTATCGTCTGGAAATTTTTTTGGTTCACATGGAAACCGTGAATGACGATATCTTTTAGAGTGAGCGGGAAGAGTTTTTCATGTTCGGCGCTTTTTTCATATTCATGCACGAGATAGTGTTCAATGACTTTTTTAGTGTCGCCGGCTATGATGATTTTTCCATGAGAGAGAAGAATAGATTTCGGGCAGAGTTTTTCGACGGCCGACATATTATGACTGACAAAAAGAATAGTTCGTCCTTTTTGGGCGGTAACCTCCTCCATTTTACCAAGGCATTTTTTTTGGAACTCGGCGTCGCCAACCGCCAAAACTTCATCAACAAGCAGAATGTCCGGTTCAATGTGGGCGGCGATGGAAAAAGCCAGGCGGACATACATGCCGGTAGAATAACGTTTGACCGGCGTATCAATGAAGTCCCCGATGCCAGAAAAGGCGACAATGGCATCGAATTTTTTCGTGATTTCTTTGCGAGTCATGCCTAGGATGGCTCCGTTAAGAAAGACATTTTCCCGGCCAGAAAGCTCCGGGTGGAAGCCCGTACCCACTTCGAGGAGGGACGCTACTCTGCCCCGGAGAATAATTTCTCCTTCCGAAGGCGGAGTAATTCGGGAGAGGATTTTAAGAAGGGTTGATTTGCCCGCTCCGTTCGCCCCAATTATGCCCACCGCTTCTCCTTTTTCAACGGTAAGATTTATTTCCCGCAATGCCCAGAAAGTTTCCATTCGATTTTTCCCCATGATGCTTCTGCCGGCGCTAGCAAGTGCCGAGAGCGGGTGTTTTAATTTTTCCGAGATTACATCACGCAAAGCAATGTAGCCCCGTTTTCTTCCAGTAATGTTATAACGCTTCCCGATATTTTTGATTTCAATAATAGGGGACATAGATTATAGATAATAGAGATTAGACAATAGAAAATTAAAATTGCTTCTTGAATCTTTTTTGCTGTATTTCATAATTATGTTTTTTCATTTTCTTTCTATGTTCTATTATCTATAATCTATTTTCTATTCTTTATACTATGTCGGCAAAATACCGTTCGGTTTTTTTGAAGAAGAAAATACCCGCAGTTAAAAGAACCACGGCAGCTATGGAAGAAATTGCGAGCGATTGCCACCCGATAGGCCCAGTAGCGAGAAGCCCCGCCCGGGCGGCTTTGATGACTCCAGTCATGGGATTGAAGGAGAGGAGCCAGGCGTATTTTCCGGCAATGCTTGATGGATAAATGACCGGTGTGAGGAAGAGTAGCAGTTGCATAATAAATGGCAGGACGTAGCGCACATCGCGGTATTTGACATTTATAGAGGCAAGTATCAATCCAGTGCCTACTGCTGTGGCCGAGGTGATGGCAAGTAGGATTGGTATGAGCAGGATTCCAGAGAGTCCGGGGACATAGCCGTAGTGGAACATGAGGAAGATTAAGGCGAGGCTGGCGAAAAAAAAGTCAACGAATTTGTTTGCGGTGTCAGCAAGAGGCAAGATAATTCTCGGGAAATATACTTTGGTAACAATCGAGGCGTTCGCAATGAGCGAGTTTGAAGTGTCGCCCAGGGCGCTTGAAAATAACTGCCAGAATAAAAGACCGGTGTAGACGAAAATCGGGTAGGGAATGCCGTCTGAAGGCACTTTGATCAGTCGGCCGAAGAAAATGGAAAACACCACCATGGTCATAAACGGCTGGAAAATCGCCCAGCCGATGCCCACGATAGTTTGTTTGTAGCGCACCTTTATATCACGCCAAACAAAGAAGTATAATAGTTCTTTGTAACGCCACACTTCCCTGATATCCTCAAGGCTAAAGGTTTTTTTTGGTTTTATGATGGTTATTGCCATTTATCTATTTTCTATTCTCTACTTTCTATCCTTCACATACCATTTATACGTTTGTTCAATGCCCTCTTGTAGCCGCATGGAATGTCTCCATCCAAGATTGTGAATTTTTAAGACATCAAGAAGTTTCCTCGGAGTGCCATCTGGTTTCTCTTTGTCCCAAACAATTGTGCCTGAAAATCCTGTCGTTTCGGCAATAATTAGAGCCAGTTGTTTAATTGTCGCATCTTCCCCCGTGCCTACATTGATTATTTCACTGTCATTGTAATTATGCATTAGGAAGATAGCGGCTCTGGCAAAATCGTCCACATGCAGGAATTCCCTCCGCGCCTCTCCCGTGCCCCACAGCGTCAGCTCTTTTTTGTTAGCCTCTTTTGCCTCGTGAAATTTTCTGATGAGCGCCGGCATGACGTGCGAATTTTCAAGGTCAAAATTATCGTTTGGACCGTACATGTTTGTCGGCATGACCGAAATAAAATTGGTGCCGTATTCCTCATTGTAGGACTGGCAGGTGACGATGCCGGCGATCTTTGCGATAGCGTAGGCGCGATTGGTCGGTTCTAATTCTCCGGTCATGAAATATTCTTCTTTAATGGGCTGTGGCGCGAGGCGGGGATAAATACAGGAACTGCCTAGAAAGAGAAGTTTTTTGACGCCGTTTATTCTGGCATTTTCAAGGACGTTCTCTTGCACCGTCAGGTTTTCATAAATAAATTCCGCTGGGTACGTTTTGTTGGCCATGATGCCGCCGACTTTTGCCGCCGCCAAAAAGACATATTCAGGTTTTTCTTTTTCAAAAAATAAAGCCACAGCTTTTTGGTCAAGGAGGTCGAGCGCTTTTCTTTCTTTAAGAATCAGATTTGAAAATCCCCGACTGACGAGCGCTCGGGTTATGGCGGAGCCGACGAGACCTTTATGCCCCGCGATGTAAATTTTTGAGCCCTTTTCCATCATCATATTTTGACCACTCATTTTTTAGCGAGCTCCTGTCGCAAGGTGTCTTCTATGTCCTCGGTGACCATTTCTTTGATCAGTTCTTTGAAATCAGTTTTCGGTTTCCAGCGGAGCATTTTTTGCGCTTTGCGAGCGTCGGCGCGAAGTGAATTGACTTCCGCCGGTCGGAAATAATTCAGGTCTATTTCCACTAACACCTGTCCTGTTTTCGCGTCAACGGCTTTTTCGGTTTTGCCTTTGCCGCGCCATAGGAGCTTGACACCGATTTGTTTGAAGGCCAGCTCGCACAGTTCTCTGACCGAGTGCTGTTCGCCTGTGCCAATGACATAATCTTCGGGCGTCGGCTTCTGCATCATGAGGTACATTGCGAGAACGTAGTCTTTGGCGTGTCCCCAGTCGCGTTTGGCGTCAAGGTTGCCTAGGTAGAGTTTATCCTGAAGGCCGAGTTTTATTTTTGCCACCGCTCTGGTGATTTTTCTGGTCACGAAAGTTTCGCCGCGTCGTGGCGACTCGTGATTGAACAGGATGCCGTTGACCGCAAACAGTCCGTACGATTCTCTGTAATTTACCGTGGCGTAATAGGCGGCCGCTTTCGAAACGCCGTAGGGCGAGCGGGGAGCGAATTTCGTATTTTCATTTTGCGGCGGCGGGGCCGAGCCGAACATTTCGGAGGACGACGCCTGATAAAATTTTATTTTTTTGCCGGTTTGGTTTTTGAAATCTCTGACGGCTTCAAGGATGCGGAAGACGCCGAGGCCGGTGATGTTGCCGGTGTATTCGGCCATGTCAAACGAAATTTTGACATGCGATTGCGCCGCCAGGTTGTAGATTTCATCCGGAGCGATGGTAAAAATCAGTTTTTTTAAGTTGGACGCGTCGGACAGGTCGCCGTAATGGAGGAACAGCCGCCGGCCGCGGATATGCGGGTCTTGGTAGAGGTGCTCAAGCCGGCCAGTGTTGAAGGTTGAGACGCGGCGAATTAGGCCATGGACTTCATAACCCTTTTTAAGGAGAAGTTCGGTGAGATATGAGCCGTCTTGGCCGGTGATGCCGGTAATGAAAGCTCGCTTAACCTTTTTACCATTCTTTGTCGCGCGCGGGGTTTTCATTTTAGTTTCTTTTTTATATATTTTAGGTTTCGCTACTGCGTCAGCGATTATAACATGTATTGTGCCTTTAATGTTCTACCAATTTTTGATTTTCCGTGCCACTGTCCGTTTAAGGTTTCGGTACGATTTCGCCGTCTCCCGTTCGAGTTCTGGAGAGAGGATGTGCAGCAATTCTCTACCGAGAATTCGGTATTGGCCGCCGACCTTGTTGGCGCGAATAAGACCGCGCTTCAAGAGACGCTTCACGGTACTGTTGCTTATTTTTAACAGTTTTTGAGTTTCCGAGGTTGTGTACACTGCGCTCGGTTTTATTTCTCCCAGTTTTTCGTATTGGTTCGTATCCATTCGCATAATTTTCGTATTCTAGCAAAAGTGTCAAAAGGTGTCAAGTCGGTTCATTCTTTATAACAAAACACCGAAGCTCTTGGTTTCAAAAAAATACCACAGCTCATTTAAGCTGTGGTTCAAAGGTAATTTTAAGCGAGAGCGATTAGTGTTGCACCAATGGCCATGAGTATTCCGCCGACGAATCTTGAGCGAAAGTTTGCTTTTTCTCCCAAGAAAATGTAGGCGAGAATAATTACCATTGGAATCTGCAAGCGCTTGAGCGTTCCCACATAGGTGTTATTCCGTGACGGAGAGCGGTACACGAAAACCAGATTGCTCCGGTGTGGAGGACAATAATTGTAAGCAGGTTCAGTTTTGAGAAGTCTGACGCGGTTTTCTCAACGGTCCATTCACCGTTTCTCCAAGCCGCAAAGAGATTTGCGGTGCCCACAATCGCAAAAATGCAACCTCCCGCAAACGCCACGTTCGCCTGCCGGTACGCCAAGGCGTCCAGGTTTAAGCTTACGGTTGCGATAAGGGCGGATACGAATGCCCACTGTATGCCGCGGCTTTTGCCGAGCATGAGAAACGGAGCAAGCCAATCTCTCCATGTTCGTACTCCGTTTTTCTTTTCAAGATACGCTTGAATGTTTAAGATGTACGTTCCCAGAGCGATGACACTGATGCCGGCCCAACCTACGCGTGTCGGATATTCTCCGAGTATGACCATGCTCGCAAAGACGAGGGTTGTGGGCGTTGTTGCCCCGATCGGTACAACAAGCGAGGCGTCTTCAAGCAGTACCGCCTTGGTGTTTGCGAATTGGATGACGATATTTAGGACGGCTGTTCCCAAGAGCGGTAGTAGCCAGTTGCCTTTTCCTTCAACACCGCCGGTACAAAATGCAATGAAGAAGAAAAGTATGGCCGCGATGCCATTGACTAGCCCGGTGAACAGGGCCGCTCGGCTGTTCCAAAACTTCCCATGCCGGTTAAATTCCGCTTTTTTGATTACATTGAATATGGCGATACACAAGGCACCGCCAAGAATGAAGCAGTAGCCTTGAGTGCTCATAGTTTCCTTTCAGTTGTCAATTTCTAAATTTTAGAATACACTATTTTCTTATCTTGTCAATAGTGGGGATAGCACTTCTTGTTTGTTATACTTCTTTGATGTTCAAAGGGAAAAAAATCGTTAGCCTAGTGCCGCTTCGGGGCGGGTCCAAGTCCATACCGTACAAAAATATTAAGGAGATTGCGGGCCAACCCCTTTGCTACTTCGCGCTTAAGGCGGCAACCGGTTCTAAATATATAGACGAGGTTTGGGTTTCAACCGAGGACAAAAAAATCAAAGAGGTTGTGCTCTCGCTTGGTCTCAATATCAAAATCATTGACAGGCCGAGTGAGTTGGCGGCGGACAATTCTTCCACCGAATCGGTGGTGCTTCATTTTGCCGAGCAGGTTCCGTTTGATATTTTGAATTTGATTCAAGCGACATCGCCCGCCACGACCTCGGAAGATTTGGACAAAGCGATTGAACAATTTTTCGCCGAAGGCGACAACTCTTTGCTTGCCGGCACTTTGTACAAGAAATTTTTCTGGACGCCCGACGGGCAGCCCTTAAACTATGATTTCCGGAAGCGGCCCCGGCGACAAGAGTTTGCCGGTGTAGTTCATGAGAACGGCGCCTTCTATCTCACTAGAAAGGAAATTTTGGCGAAAAACAAAAATCGCCTCGGCGGCAAAATCGGCATTTTTCTTTTGCCGGAAGAGAAAGCCATTGATATCGACGAGCCGGCGGATTGGGCGGTTGTCGAGAAACATCTTTTGCGTCAGCTCAAAGACCGCTGATTGCCTGTTTCAGCCGGTGCGTGTTATAGTTACGCCATGAATATCGATGAGTACAAACCCGCAATTGAGACACTTGCTCGAAAGTACGGGCTTGATTTTGTGGTTCTGTTCGGCTCGCGGGCACGGGGTCGGACGCACCGCGAAAGCGATATTGACATTGCGGTTATCTCGCGCGGGGCCGTTGACCGTGCTCGACTTTCTATGGATTTTGCTGAAATTTTCAAACAGGGTAATACGGAAGTTATCAATTTGGCGAACGCGTCTCCGACCCTCATGTATTCAGTTTCCCGAGACGGTAAGCTTCTCTATGAAAAAGAACCGGGAGCTTATCTTGCCTGGAGAGTGTATGCCGCTAAAATCTGGATGGATACCGAATGGTTTCGACGGCTACGCGATCGAAAACTTGTTCAATGGTCTGACGCCTACGATAAGGCGCAATCATAAATTATGAAGCACCAAGAGATAGCCGTAAAACTTGACCTGTTGCGCGAGTACTTGAGAGACCTCAAACCGTATGTTTATCTTGATACGGAAACAATTTTGTCCAATAAGGAAAAAGTTCTTTCCGTGGAGCGACTCTTCCAGCTTGTGGTTGACGAAGCCGCCGATATAAATTCATACATGGCCTATCAGATTTTGGACAAGGTACCCGAATCTTATCAGTCGTCTTTTCATATTTTGGTGGAAGGGAAGATATTTGACTCGACTTTCATAGATGCCATATCGGAATCTGCCCGAATTCGCAATCAGATAGTTCATGATTATGAAAAATTGCAAAAGAAGGATGGCGTGGAGGCCATCAAGAAGTTTTTTCCGCTCTATGAGAAATATCTTGATGTTTTGGTGAAAAAGTTTAAGAGCGACATTTTAAGTATTTCAAAATAAAAACTTTTATGAATACCAACAAAATTTTGCGCTATACGATTTTAACCGGCATTTTTCTTTTGCCGTTGATTCCTCTTTTTGTTTCCAATCATCTTTTTTTCCCGTTTATCACTGGCAAGAATTTCGCCTTTAGGATTATTGTGGAAATTATCACGGGTCTTTGGATTATTCTCGCTCTCCGCGATCCTGCGATGCTTCCAAAATCTTCGCGGATTCTGCAGGCCTTTGCCGTTTTTGTCGCCCTCCTTTTTATCTCCGACCTGCTCAGCCCGAATGTCTACAAAAGTTTTTGGTCCAACTATGAGCGGATGGAAGGCTGGGTGACGCTCGGGCATCTCTTAGCTCTTTTTGTCGTCTTGAGCTCCGTCATGACCAAAAAACTTTGGGCGGGACTGTTTCAGGTTTCTATAGGAATAAGCCTTATCTTATTTTTTTATAGCTGTCTTCAGTTGGCGGGCAAGTTGGATATTCACCAGGGCGCTTCCCGAGTTGATGCCACTATCGGCAATTCGGCTTATCTCGGCGGCTACATGCTTTTCCACATATTTCTGGCTTTATATTTGCTTTTTGGTTACGTCAGGAAAAACTATGACACACGCGCGTGGGGCATATTTTGGCCGATTGTTTACGGCGTGGCCGTGCTCGCCGATGTTTTTATACTTTTTAAGACGGCAACGAGAGGCGCGGAAATCGGCCTGGTCGCCGGGCTTATTTGTTTTGCGCTCGGTTTGGTATTTTTTGAGAAGGAAAATAAAATTTTACGCCGTACAGGCGCGGGGCTCTTGATAATAGTCGCTTTGCTTGGCGGGTTCTTTGTTCTTGAACGCAAGTCTGATTTTGTAGTCCGCAACGAATCACTTGCCCGGTTAGGCTCGTTTGCCGACCAATTATTGTCTTTTGACAAAAAAGTGATTTGCGAGGGCGAATTAAAATCACGTTGCCTTTTGTGGCCGATGGCTTTCCAAGGCGTGAAAGAAAGACCGCTCTTCGGCTGGGGACAGGAAAGTTTCAACTATGTATTCAATAAATATTACGACCCCCGCATGTTTAGTCAGGAGCAATGGTTTGACCGCACACACAATGTCTTCTTGGACTGGCTTATTTCCGGCGGTTTTTTGGGGTTGTTAGCTTATTTGTCGCTTTTCGGGTTCGCTCTTTATTATATATGGCGCAAGGGTAGTTCATTTTCCTTCGCGGAGAGCAGTCTCATTACCGGTCTTCTTGTGGCTTATTTTTTTCACAACCTAACTGTTTTTGACAACATCACCAGTTACATTTTGTTCGTTTTTGTGTTGGCATGGGTTAGTAGTTCAGTTGGTGAAATACCCCAAGTTTTAGGGCGTAAATTAGCGGCCGTTGATGTTGGCACGAAAAATCGCATTCTCATTCCGATAGTTTCAGCCGCTACGATTTTTATCATCTATTTCGTCAATGTCCCTTCACTCTTGGCGTCATACGAATTGATACAGGCGCTTTCCAGTCAGGCGAGCGGCCCCGCTGTTAATTTGGAGCATTATAAAAAAGCTTTTTCTTACGGCGCCTTGGGTGATTCGGAAATCCGCGAACAGCTCGCGCAGACGACCAGCCAAGCCGCCGGTGTCCAAAATATTGACCAAAAGGTAAAAAGCGATTTCTTTAATTTAACGAAGCAGGAAATGGAAATTCAGCTGAAACGCACTCCCGAGGACGCTCGTTATTTTCTTTTTGCCGGTTCGTTTTTGGCCAGTTTTGGCGATTCTGACAACGCCATCAAGTTGCTTACCAAGGCTCACGAGCTATCGCCGAAAAAACAAACCATTCTGTTTTCCTTGGGTTCGGTCTATCTCGGCAAAAAAGATTTCAAGAACGCGGTGCTAATTTTGAAGCAGGCGTTTGAGCTAGAGCCATCCTTTGACGATGCTCGCCGGATTTACGCCCTTGCTCTTATCTATGATAAACAACTGTCTGCCGCGGTTGAGATTTTAAAACCTCTGGCTCCCGAATCGGTATTGAGTGACCAGCGCTTTATAGTCGGTTACTTTACCACGGGTTATTTCGGCAAAGCTCTTGAAAGCCTCAATTTTCTAATCAAAAAAGAACCAAATAACATTCAGTATTATTTCAGCCGCGCTGCCGTGGAAGCGGCTCTTGGCAGGCGGGACGCGGCCATAGTCGACCTCAACAAAGTTTCTGAAATTAATCCCGCCGTCAAAGCGCAGGTTGATTCTTTCATCGGCCAAGTGAAAGCGGGGAAGAACATATAAATTTTGTTACAAGGGTATTTTCGGAGTCATCATTTTTTATCCACATTTTTTCTTGACTTTTTGAATCGGTTTTGCTAGTATCTCCAGTGTGAGCGCTAACCAAACGGTTAGTCCTACAAAACGAATGTCTGCGTAAGACCCGCCTTTGGCGGGTTTTGCGTTTTTGTTTTTTAGGGTACTATGTAGATATTGTCGCGACGAAGGGCCGACGGTTGCACTCA
>OBEQ011352729.1_pt1 | contig 13309 bp, 15 predicted proteins | sample 1670901 | NCBI WGS metagenome assembly OBEQ01 (sample SAMEA104232315, study PRJEB22302) | groundwater metagenome | biome: forest; feature: aquifer; material: groundwater | place: USA | collected 2011-08-07 | depth 5.4 m
TACCTTTTTGTTGTTTTAAAATATTATTGCCAAGGAGCTTCTGAGGGGGGGAGCCATACTTTTGCTTGTGATCCTATGTCTGCAACAGGCTGTGGCCCTACCTCCTTTGCAATGGTGTTAAGTAGTTTTAATGTAAAGATGAGTCCGCCTGAAGTAGCTGATATTTTTACCCAGAATGGCTGGTATGTTTGTGGTGCTGGCGGAGGAAGTGCAATTACCAATCCTGCAGAGAATGCTCTTCAAAGTAGTTGGTTGGCTAGCTTAGGATTAAAAGCAGGTACCCCAATAAATGATGGTCCTGTAATAGATATCAACTTAGCAGCTACGGCTATCCAAAATAAACAGCTCATAATTGGATCTTCAGATCATTTCCCATCATGCGGTACGAATGGTTGTGGTCATACTGTAGTTATAGATGGTGTAGATGTTAATGCCCAAACTGTACATGTTAGAGATCCTATTTGTGGTACTCAACCAAAATTCTATCCGGTTGCGCCATCCTGGGGATGGAAATATGCTTACCCGATTGGTAAGATTTAACAAATATGAATTTAAGAAAGAACTTTATTTATGTTTTATTTACAGTAGTTTCTTTAATGATTCTTATTACTTTTGTTTACAGTGTATTAACTAAAAAAACTGGCCCAACCTTTCTTCCAAATCCTACACCAAGAGGCCCTGTCTCTGGGCTTTTATACAATGGACCTACCAGTACAGAATCTGCACAAAAAAATTCAGCTATAATTCAACTGATAAAAAGCTTGCCTTATCAAGGCAGAAATTTTAGTCTTAGTTATAATTACTCTAACTTTATTTTTAACTTAACTTTATATAAGAGATATCAGCAAGCAGGAGAGGATGAATTTAAATTGTATCTAAATAAATTTGGTATTCCAGATAAAAGTTGGTTAAGAAATTTAGTAACTAAGGTATACTAAAGTTATGAACCTTGGTAATTTAAGTTTAAAACAGAAGATAATTGGAGCTGTTATCGCTATAGGGATTTTGTTGATAGCTATATTTAAGGTGGGGTTATATAACAAAGGGCCGTTGCCAAGTAATAGTACTGTAAAAAGTGCAGCAGTAGAACAGGTATCAGATAAACCCCATTTAGTATCTACAAACCCAGCTGGGTTACAAGAAGGGATTATTGTTCCTTCAGATCAAAAAATTGAAGTAACTTTTAGTGATCCTATTGAAAATAGAGGTGAGGTCAAAAGTAAAATGGATCCACCAATTGATTATGAAGTTGAGTTAAGTAGTGATAAAAAAACAGTTAAATTACTCCCTAAAAAACCATTTGAACTAGGACGAAGTTTTACTTTTACCGTTGATGTTGAAACTAAATTTGAAAATAAAAAACGTCTTGACTCTAACCAAGTATTCCACTTTAGCACTATCGCTTACCACGGAGTATAGCTTTAATTGATCATAGTTCATCGTTAATTGTTAATAGCTTAGAGACGAGTTACTTTTTTAGGTTTTGATTAGTCCCTTTGATTAAACCATTAATCTCCTTAGGTAATTCACTGAGAATTTCTTGTAGGTCTTTGTAGTCCGAGTCGTTTATTAATTCTCTTTCTGATGCTTTTTCCACCCAGTCCTTAGTCTCTGTAACTGATGCGCGAGCAATTATAAAAAAACTTACCTTGTCTTTTTTAGAATATCTATTCCATCCTTCAGAAAGGTTGGCTGACACAGAATCAGCAGCTCTTATTAACTGTTTGCCTATGGTATTAAGTGTTAAATTATCCCAATTATTAGAAACACTCCAAGTTATTTTGGCTAATACTCGGGCTTTTTTTGTAAGCGGAATGATCTGTAACATTCATTCAATTAACAATTATCTATTACCAGTTAGCAATTAACTTAACCTTACAGGCATTATTATATATTCTAAGCCTTCTTGGCCTACAGGTTTAATCAAAGCAGCGGAGAGGTTTCCAGAGAATTCTAAAATTACTTGAGTTGCGCTGCAAGCTGATAGAGCATCTATTAAAAACCTGGAGTTGAAAGCCACTTCAATATCATCCCCTTCTGTGGTAGCTTCAAGTTCTGTTTCTTGTTCTCCTAATTCTTTAGTTTGGGAGGAAAGCTGAAGGGTTCCTTTTGCTGATTTTATTTTAGTAATATTTGCTACATCTTTAGCAAAGATAGATGAGAGTTTGACAGCTTTTAAAAACTCACCTCTATCCACAATAGCTCTATTTTGAAAATCTTTAGGAATAATTTTTTCCCAAGATGGGAACTGACCTTCAATTAATCTTGAAGATAAATCGCTCTGACCAATTTTAAAAATAATTTGATTTTGATTTTCTGAGGTAGAGATGGCTACTTTTTCTTCCTCACTACCTTTGGTCAATTCCTCATCTATTAGTCTAACAATCTCTTCAAAAGTTCTTCGAGGGATTAAAGCTTTAAAACTAGATGAATTTTCCAGAGATATTTTACGGTGAGCTAATCTAAAACCATCGGTGGCTACAAGTTCTAACTGGCCATCTCTTATTTCGGTCAATATACCGGTTAAAACAGGTCTGCCCTCATCGACTGCAGCAGCAAAGGTAATTTGAGGCAAAGAGTCTTTTAAGACACCTGGGGAGATTAGAATGGAGTTATCTGATGATAAAGGAATTGCTGGGAACTCACTAGCAGGGATGCCATTTAAACTAGCTCTAAAATTAGATGTGGTTATTTTTAGTTGATCTGATGATCCTTCAATATCTAATTTTGCTCCAGAAAGAGAGCTGATTGTTTCTAGAAAAGTTTTAGCTGGGACTGAGATCTCACCCTCTTCAACTACCTCAGCATTAACTTTTTTAATTACACCAATCTCTAAGTTGGTGGCTGAGATTTTTAATTTACCGTTTTCGGTTTGTAATAAAATGTTGGCTAAAACAGGTAAAGAACTTCTAACACCAACAGATCTTGATACTGCCTGTAGCGCTGGCAGTAAATCCTGTGCCAATATGGATATCTTCACTAATCTTCCTTTCTGGCAGAGACAAAGCGATGAATTTCATCCTCAGTTACTTTAATTAACCGGAAATTCACTCGATTATGTAGTATAAGGTTTTTAATGTGTTTTTCCTCATCTGTCAAGATAGCAGCAGTTCCAGATTTTACTTCTATAAAATCTATTCTTTCATTATTTTTAATGCCAATAAAATCAATTGGCCAGCCTAAAGGGATAATTCGATCATAATCATAGCGAAGCTCAGCATAGGTTAATAGCTCTGCCATTTTACCTTTTTGAGGATTAATAGAGCCTTGGATAGTCTGTAAAACCTTTAGTGGTAGATTATCAACTTGTTTATATAAATCTATAAAATCTTGGGGAATATCTGATTGTGGTTTTCTACTTTGAAGTCTCCCTATTAAATATGCAATTATTATTCCTAGAGCTATAAAGCCAATGATTGTCCAATCAATATTCATTGTTAATTATTAACTGTTAATTGATCACTGTTCTCTATTAACTATTAACTATGGCCTATTAGCAATTAATTATAGTTATCCACTTAAGATTTAGATAAACTCTTTATTATTAAAATTAGTAATACTAGATATAGAGACAGTGAATATGTTTACAAGTATAACATCTGGGTTCAAGATTCGTTTTTATTTCGTGTTGAAAAGCAAGCAATATTAGTGGATAACTCTGTGGATAAGTTGTTGATAACTTGTGGAAAAGTTAATTTTTTTAAAGCGCTCCTTTAACTTCGTTGATAAGTCGTTGAATTTCTTTATCATCTGTAATATTTGTTCTTATTTTTTCTATCCCATGGAGTACTGTTGTATGATCTCTTCCTCCTAGGATATCCCCTATTTTTTCCATGGGGATTCTACAATCTACATATAAAATATACATAGCAATTTGTCTTGGTAGAACTAATTCCTTTTGGCGCCTAGGGCCAGTTAGATCAGCCATTTTAATATTGAATTGCTGATTTATTGTAGAAAGGACTTTTTTGAAGTCATAACTTCCAGGTGAGCCTGTTGGGGAGGTTTTTCCCAAGAATCTTTGCATGCTTTCAAGAGTAACAGGCTCATTACTTAATTTGGCAGCCTGAAGAACTTGAGTTAATTTGCCCTCTAGTGCTCTAGTGCTCTCAGTTGAGACTTCAGCAATTGATCTTAAAATTTCCTCGGGGAGGTTTTCTCCTCTTTCAGCTAATTTTTCTTTGAGAATAGCCATTCTGGTGCCAAAATCTGGGGTTTGGATATCTACCATTAATCCTCCTTGGAACCTGGTTCTTAAACGTGATTCTATTTTTTCTATTTCCTGAGGTGGGCGATCTGAAGTTAAAATAATTTGGACATTTCGGCCTTGAAGTTCGTTAAAAGTATGAAAAAATTCTTCTTGGGTGGTATCTTTACCAGAAAAAAACTGAGCATCATCAATTAAAAGTAATTGGCAGGAGCGATATCTTTGACGAAACTCCGCATTCTTATTAGTTTGGATTGCATGGACCATATCGTTGGTGAATTTTTCAGATGGAGCGTAGATTATTTTTAAGTATTGATCTTTTTCTAGAAGAGCGTTGCCTATTGCTTGCATAAGATGGGTCTTGCCAACACCAGATGGACCATAGATAAATAAAGGATTATAAGAAATACCTGGATTTTGGACTACAGCTTGGGCTGCAGCAAAAGCTAAATTGTTAGTTAAGCCTACAACAAAGTTTTTTAAAGTATATTTAGGACTTAAGGGAGATTGGGGTTTGCTTATAAAGGATGGAGTTTGAAACTCAAAAGGTTCTTCATCTACTTCTTGAGTTTTAACATCTATTAAAGGGTCAATTTGGTATTTAAGTTCTAAGGGGTGTTGGATAATAGCCAGAATTGCTTCTTGGATTAATTTTTCATAACGAAGTGTGAGTTGATTTTTAACAAAAGCCGAGGGAACAGAGATAAGGATTTGTTTATCATCAAGATCATCAAATCTAGTTTTAGAAAACCAAGTCCTAAAATTACCTGGAGATATCTTATCTTTTATAAAAGCTAGTATTTTATCCCATTTTAAAGAGTTATCCACAGTGGCGATCTTAGTGGATAAGTTTGAGTTTAGTAAAGAGGGCGGAACTGTTAAGAAGTGTATCAAGTACAGTTCTGATATAATTTTTTAATGAATTGGGTTGTAGCAAGTTTGTTAATGTTTTTTTCTTCCGTGGGTTTATATCTTTTTGTAAGAAAATCATCTTTACAGAAAAATCCTTCTCAATATAACAACCTGGTTATGTTTTTAATTCCCCTTTGCTTTTTTGTTTTATTGGGTTTTATTAATCATCAGAACTTTCTTCTGCCTATAAATCAGGTATTGTTGATTGTTGCAATAGCTATCCTGTTTAGTTATTTGGGGAATATGTTTTCTTTACTTAGTATTGAATATGCACCTAATCCAGGTTATTCACTGGTCATATCAAAAAGTTATGTAGTGCTTACTACCCTAGTGGCTATTTTGGTATTTAACAGTGAATTTTCAATCAGAAAAGGATTTGCCATCGGATTAATTATCCTTTTTTCAGGCTTGATTATGATCTCACAAAAGGTTTCTAAAAAAATAGCTAATAAGATGTGGCTACCATTATCTCTAGGTGCGTTCTTTTGTTGGGGACTACTTTCTATAAGCTCCAGATATTTATTTGATTAAGGAGTTAATATTTATGTTTTTCTTTCTTATGCATATTTTATTGTTTCACTTTGTATTTTAATTGAAATGTTTAGAAAGAGACTTACAATTAGGCCTATTATTAAAAGACCGTGGGTTTTTCTTTCCATAGGGCTTTTTTCTACAGGGTTTAATCTTTTTCAATTTGAGGCGATTAAAATTGCACCTAATATTGGTTATGTGAACGCAATAAATGCTTCCTCTATTTCCTTAGTCACTATTATGGCGATACTTCTTTTTAAAGATGAGTTCTCTAAGATAAAATTATTGGGAGTTTTTGGAGTTACGTTAGGTTTATTAATCTTGTTGTTGTATTGATCCAAAGCTGATATAATCTCACGCATGGCAACTAAACGAACGTACCAACCTAAAAAAGGCAAAAGAGTTAAAAAGCATGGATTTATGGCTAGGATGGCAACAGATGGTGGGAGAAAAGTCTTAAAAAGAAGAAGAGCTAGAGGAAATAAAAGGTTAACCGTTTAAACAGTTAACCTCGAGAGATTTAAAAGATAAGATTTACGATTTATGAGTTTATTCTTTAATCTTAAATCATTAATCTTTAATCAAACCAAAGAATGCTTCCTAGATCTAATAGATTAAATCTCAAGACTGGTTTTAAATGGGTTAGCTCTGGGCAAAAAAAGCAGACAAATTATTTTAAGCTTTTTTATAGATTTGGAGAGAATCAAAAACCCCTGGTAGGTATAGCTTTAGCTAAAAGCTCTTTTAAAAATGCTGTAGAGCGTAATAGAGGTAGAAGATTGTCATCACATGTTATTGAAGAGTTTTATCAAGCCTTGAGAAATAACTTAAATTTAGTTATGATGCCTAAAGCAAATATTTTGGAGTCCTCGACAGAGCAGTTAAAGAAAGATTTGGAAAATGTTAAAGAAATTTTTTCTACTATTAATTGATTTTTACCAAAAATACTTATCTTTTGATCGAGGAGCTTTAATGATTCTTGCTCCTGGTGGAAGTTGTAGATACTCCCCTACTTGTTCAGAATATACAAAACAGATGATTATTGAAAAAGGCGTAATTAAGGGTTTAGGTTTGGGATTTAGGAGGATTCTATCATGCAGATAATTGGAGATATTTTTAATTTAGTGTTTCTTGGTCCGGTGGTGAATATTTTAGTTTTACTTCTTAAAGGTTTGGAGAGTTTACATATTCCTGGTGCTTTAGGGTTTTCAATCATAATTTTAACTATATTAATAAGGTTAATTGTTTGGCCATTGATGTCCACACAGCTTAAGTCTGCCAAAAAAATGAGCGATTTAAAACCCCATTTAGATGCATTAAAGAAAAAACACAGTGGGGACAAACAGGCGCTGTCTAAAGCTCAGATGGATCTTTATAAAGAGCATGGTATTAATCCTGCAGGAGGATGCTTACCATCTTTAATTCAAATCCCAATAATTATTGGTCTTTATCAATCAATACTAGCGATATTTGATCCTGTACATGGGTTAGATAGAATTAATCATTTACTTTATCTTCCTTGGCTGCATCTTGATAAAGTGCCTGATCCCTATTTTTTTGGAATTAATTTAACCAGTAAACCTGCTGAATTTAGCAAGATAGGTTTTTTAGTTTTACTGGTGCCAGTTTTGACTGCTTTATTAACATTTGTTCAATCTAAAATGATGACACCTGTTCCAGTAAAAGAATATCCCTCTGATTCTCCTAAAGAGAAAAAGGAAAAAGAACAAACAGAGGATGCAATGAGTGCTGTTCAAGGACAGATGGCCTATATGATGCCTTTAATGATTGGCTATTTTGCTTTTCAGTTTCCAATAGGTTTAGCTTTTTATTGGAATACCTTTACAATTTTAGGAATTATTCAGCAATATCTTCTGTCTGGTTGGGGAGGATTAGCTCCAATACTTGGTAGATTTACTAATATTCAACCAAAAACTAAAGTTACTGTCAAAAGAAATTAATTTAAGGCTATTGAAAATCTCACGTGGTTGTGGCAAAATCCCCTGAGTGGAAGCACAAGTTTCAGAAATATTAGAAAATATATTAGGCTTACTCGCACTTGAAGGGTCATTTGAGGTGGAAGAGAATAAAGATGGAGTTTTTGTATCTATAGATACTGAGGATGCAGGTAAATTAATAGGTAAAAATGGAGAAACACTGGCAGCTTTGCAACTGATTGTAAATCAAATTGTGTCTAAAACAAGGAAGGAAGCAGCAGGTGATAAAAAAGCTGATGATGATATACCTCCAAAAAGAGTAATCATAGATATCTCTAATTGGAGAAGAAGTAAAGAAGAGGAGTTAGCTCATAAAGCTAGACTTTGGGCAGAGAAAGTAAAAGAAACAAATGAGCCTTTAGAGCTTGAGTCTATGCCTTCTTGGCAAAGAAGAGTAGTTCATGTGGTGATTCAAGAGACTGAGGGTGTGGATTCAGAAAGTTTTGGTGAAGGTTTAGATAGACATTTAGTAATAAGCCCTTCTTCAGGTGAGAAAAAGTCAGAATCTGCTGAAGATAATGACATTAAAGAAAGCTGAGAGCATTTTATTATTTCTTTGCCTTTTACTTTTACCTACACAACTTGGTAAGCACTTCTTTCTAGATTTTAGTTATATTTATTCTCTGCAAATTGATTATTTAGCACCAACTATTTATTTTTGGGATCTACTGCTTTTAGTGTTAATTCTAGTATGGGTTTTGCAAAAGCCTAAAATTAACAAGTTAGCTTTTAATTTATTTTTATTTTTTTTGCTCACCCAAGCTATATCCTTAATAGGTGCGCTAAATTTAGGAGCGGGAATATTTAAATTAGAACAACTTATTCTAACTGGTTTATTGGGAGTTTATATTGCGGGTCAGAACTTTAACTATTTAAAAAAACAAATTGTTTCAGCATTCTCTATTACTTTACTTTTTGAAGGTGGATTAGCTTTTTGGCAAGTTGTTTTTAAAAAAACTTTAGGATTTTGGATTTTAGGTGAAAGAAGCTTTAATATCTCTACCCCATCTATAGCAAAGTTTGATTTTTTTGGTCAAATATTTCTAAGACCCTATGGAACATTTCCTCATCCAAATTTACTAGCTGCTTTTTTACTTATAGGAGTTATTTTAATTTACTGTTTAAGAGATAAAAATCAAAAAATTCTAACTTTAAGTATCTGGTTAGGATCCCTGGCTATTTTTTTAACTTTTTCTAGAGCGGTAATTCTAGTTTTTGTAATTTGGCTCTTTCTAATCTTTAGAAAGAAAATAAAATTACTTTGGCCAGTATTTTTAATTATCCCTTTTTTGGCTGTAAGATTTCTAACTGTTTTAAATTATGATAATTTATCTATTATAAGGAGAGAGGAGCTTGCAATTTTAGCGGTAGGAGATTTTTTAAGTGCTCCTTTAAAGGGTTTAGGATTAAACAGCTTTATAAATCAAACAGCAATTTCCCATTTAGTCTCTGGAGAGAGTAGATTTTTACAGCCTGTTCATAATATTTTTTTGCTTACCTTGGCTGAAACGGGGATATTAGGGTTATCGGGGATATTAGGGTTATTGGGGATTCCTATTGTCAATCTGTGGAAGAAAAAAAACTTAATAGAATCAAAAATTTTACTTGGAGTTTGGATTATTATATTTTTTTTAGGGATGTTAGATCATTATTTTTTAACTTTAGCTCAAGGACTTAGATTATTCTTTTTGATTTGGGGGTTATCTTTGTCTAGAATGAAAGATAGTGATTAAAAAAGTTATTAAACAAACTTCTTGGCAGATATTAGGTAAAGTTGTAACTGTAGTCGCCACAATTATAACTCTAGGGATTATAACTAGGACCTATGGAACTGATGGAACTGGAGTTTATACCTTAGTTTTAACTTACTTAGCTTTTTTTTATTTGGCAGCAGATCTAGGGTTAAATGCTTATGTACTCCCCCATGTGATTTCTGATAAAAGCCAGGCAAATTTACTTTTTAACTCTAGATTCTATCTATCCATTTTTTTAGTTATTATTGCTGATTTAGGTGCTTTAGTTATGCCCTTTAAAACTCCACAGTTTATTTATTCTGTTTTTTTGGGATCTTTAACAATAATAAGTATAGGTATTTTTAATTCTGCTAATTTAATTTTTCAAAGCTCACTGCGCTATGACAAATCAATAATTGCTTCATCTTTAGGAAGTTTAGTTACAATCCCTATAGTTATTTATTTAAGTATGTCTGGGGCTCCTATTTTTTATTTAATGATCTCTCCCCTTTTTGGACTTTTGATTAATAATTTGGTTATTTTTTTTATTATTAAATCTAGCTATAAATTTAAATTGGAAAAGCCCAATTTTAATTTTTTAATAAACACCCTAAAAATAGCTTGGCCGATATCTTTAACTCTACTTTTAAACACAATTTATTTTAGAGTTGATAGTTTTATATTAGCGACTGTTAGAAACTTTGCTGAAGTTGGAGTTTATAATTTAGCCTACTCTGTTTTTCAAAATGTTTTGGTGATCCCCACCTTTATAATGAATGGATTTTATCCAATAATATTGCAAAGTTTAAGTCAAGATAAAGATAAATTTTTGTCCCAAATTAAAATAGCTTTTTTAGGGATGGCGGGATTAAGCTTACTTGGAATACTAGTCACCTGGATTTTTTCTCCTCTAATTATTCAAATACTAAGTAAACAAGGATTTGAAGGTTCTATAACTTCTTTGAGAATACTCAGTCTTAGTTTTCCAGCTTTTTTTATCTCCTCACTTTTAATGTGGGTTTGTCTATCTTTAAAAGAATTTAAAAAAATGTTAATTGTCTATGTTTTAGGTTTAGGAATTAACGCCTCTTTAAATATTTTTCTAATTCCTAAATATGGTTTTATAGCTGCAAGTTGGAATACTGTCATATCTGAATACTTGATTTTAGTTTTATTAATAACTATTCTTTATCCTAACTTTAAAAAACTGAAAGGGTAATCAAATTGGATCTAATTGTTAATACAGATGGGGCTTCAAGAGGAAATCCAGGAAAAGCATCTTATGGATATGTTATTAAGACAAAAACAGGGGTGATTTTGCATGAAGAAGGGAAATATATTGGGCTTGATACAAACAATGTAGCTGAGTACACAGCTGTTTTAAGAGCTTTAGAATATATTAAAGAAAAATACAGCAAAAAAGCTCCACATACAATTCAAATTGTAGCTGATTCTTTACTTATTATTAGTCAACTTGCTGGTAAGTTTAAAATTAAAAACCCTAACCTTAAAAAAATTTTTGAGAAGATAAAAATTATAGAGATGGATCTGGGAATAATAACTTACAAACATGTTCCACGCGCAGAAAATTTTCTTGCAGATAGAATGGCAAATAAAGCTTTAGATAAGCTTTTGTCTTAATAAAAATTTCTTTAGCTCGTTAATTAGTTCTTAGCTTGAAGTTTAAAAAACTCTCTTGTAACTTTGCACGTCAGGGGGTAGGATTAATACGTGCCTGATCTGCCTGAAGATAGTATCAATAACTCTAGTATTTTGATTTCTCGAAACCGTCCAGTGGCTTTAATTGTGGGAGTAGCTGGTTTTTTAGGTTCCTTTGTGGTTGAAAAATTACTAGCTAGAGGAATTCAAGTGGTAGGGATAGACAATTTAAGTGAAGAGGAAGATTCATATGCTACTAGAAAAAATTTAGTAGCTGCTTTTAAGAATAGAGACTTTCACTTTATTAATCAGGAAACATCTTCGGATTTAGCCATAAATCTACCTAGAATTGATTATGCTTGTTATTTAAGACAGGATTATGAGTCTTCTTCCTATGGCAAACAATTAATTATTTTCCTGAATTTTATAAAAAATCATCAAGATAGCGAGAAAGCAGAGAAAAATAGCCAAAAGATGACTAAAATTGTTTTAGCTTCATCAATTAAGCTTTATAAAAAAGAAATTGACTCAGATGTTGAAAACCTTAAAGAAGCAGAGATTAAACTCGCAAAATTTGCTAAAGAATTTAATTTAAACGCTAGAATTGTCAGATTTTCTGCTTTATATGGCCCGAGGATGAATTTTAAACAAGAAGATCCTGTAACTTCACTTATCCAAGCCAGTTTACTTGGAGAGCTTGAGGAAGAGCAGATTTCTCAGGAATTTAGTACTAGAGCTTTATATGTTGAAGACGCTGCAAATTTAATTTTAAAGACAATTTTTTCTGGTGCCACTGCTCAAAAAATATATGATGGAGTATTGATTCCTCCAGTAAAAGTTGCAGAGATTAAACAGGTATTACTTGATCCTCTTTGGCATGAAACAAGAGGTTTTCAGCCTAGTGAACTACCTACTTGGTCAACTCCTAATTTAAAAAAAACTGTTAAAGAACTTTCTTGGAGACCAAAAACTGATTTGATCAATAGTTTAAAAAACACCATTGCATATTTTAAAGATAATGAGATTAAAATTCCTAAAGTAGGAGTTAAGTTTGATACTAAGAAGGTAGGTTCTTTGATGGAGGATTCAGTTGTGCCTTTGCAAACTGAATTATCTCCTAAAAAATTAGAGCTAAAAAAAGAGGAGATAAAAAAATCTAAAAAAAGAATAAAGATAAAAAATCCAATTTCCAAACATAATTTCTTATTATTTTTAGGACTTTTTATTATAGTTTTTGGATTATTATATCCTGTTGGTAGTTTAACTATTGGTGCTTTTAATATCAGACAAAGTTTGGTGGCCTCTAAAGTTGCTTTGGCACAGGGAGATTTTAATAGAGCTTTGTATGAAACAAATTCAGCAAAAGAGAATGTTAAACAGATTAAACAAATAATAGGATCCTTAGCTGTTGTTAAAAAAATAAAATGGATGGGGGAGAAAGTTGATAGTTTAGAGAGTATTTTGAACGCTACCCAAGAAGGTATTGAAGGGGTAAATTATGGTGCTTTAGGGATGCAGGCTTTGTTTAAAACTACCAAAATTATGTCTGGGGAGGATAGTAGTAATCCTAAGCCTTTATATCAAGAAGCTCAGTTTGAATTATCAGCAGCAGCTATGAAGATCGCTAAAGTTGCAGTTGTTTTATCTGATCCAGCCTTAAAGGCAAAGTCTCCTAAGATTTTGTCTTCTCAAATAGCGGATTTGCAATCCAAACTTGCTAGTTATGCAAATTTAATTGATAAAGCTAAAACTGCTTCTTATTTAATGCCTCAAATTACTGCAGTGGACTCGCATAAAGTCTATTTAATATTGCTGCAAAATAATATGGAGCTTCGTCCAACAGGAGGTTTTATTGGTTCATATGCTAGAGTGGAGTTTGATAATGGTAGGATAAAAAAGATTACAGTGGATGATATTTATAATTTAGATGGTAACTTAACTGAGCATATTGAACCACCAATAGAGATTAAAAATGATTTAAAACAAAAAGATTGGTTTTTGAGAGATTCTAATTTTGAACCTGATTTTCCAACCGCTGAGAGACAAGCGGAGTTTTTTTATCATAAAGAAGCTGGGGAGTTAGTTAATGGAGCTATTGCTATGGATTTATCCGCATCTGCTAAATTAATAAAAGCAGTTGGGGGGTTGGATTTAGCAGATTATAAAGAGCAGATAAACCAGAATAATTTATTTGAGAAAGCAATAACTTATGCTGAAGTTAATTTTTTCCCGGGATCTCAAGCTAAGAAAAATTATCTAACTACTTTAGA
>OBEQ010209323.1_pt1 | contig 13307 bp, 11 predicted proteins | sample 1670901 | NCBI WGS metagenome assembly OBEQ01 (sample SAMEA104232315, study PRJEB22302) | groundwater metagenome | biome: forest; feature: aquifer; material: groundwater | place: USA | collected 2011-08-07 | depth 5.4 m
GAACTGGCCCCAACCGATTTTGACGGATTCAGGGGGATTTCAAATATTCAGCCTCGCCAAGTTCAGCAAAATAAAACAAAACGGCGTGGAATTTAAATCTCACATCGATGGCTCAAAACATTTTTTAACGCCGGAAGATGTGATCCGAATCGAGACTTCGCTTGGCAGCGATATCCTGATGCCGCTGGATGAATGCGTAAAGTATCCGTCTACAAAAGAATATATCCAAAAATCACTTCAAATCACCCATGAATGGGCCAAGCGCAGCAAAGAGGCTTGGATCCAATCAGGCGTGACTGATGGAGAAAAACCAAAAAATATTTTATTTGGCATTGTTCAGGGCGGGGTGGAAGCCGATCTTCGGCGTGACTCTGCCAGGGTTTTGGTGGATATGGATTTTCCGGGTTACTCGATCGGGGGCTTGAGTGTCGGAGAACCCAGCGAACTGATGTATGAGACTTTAAGCGTTACGGTCCCTGAGTTGCCCAAAACAAAACCCCGCTATTTAATGGGAGTGGGATTGCCATTGGATTTATTTGAGGCAGTGTCGCAGGGTGTAGACATGTTTGACTGTGTGGTGCCGACCCGAAATGGCCGCAACGCCACGGTTTTCACGCCTGGCGGCAAATTGCTTCTCCGCGGCGCTTCCTATATAAAAGATTTTCGGCCGATTGATGAAAAATGTCCTTGTTACGCCTGCCGCACTCATACGCGCGCCTATCTCAGACATCTTTTCAATGCGGAAGAATATTTGGCCGGCCGTCTTGCTTCTTTACACAATCTGACATTTTTTATACAATTACTCAACTCTATGCGGCAAGCGATTGAACAAGATCGGTTTCAAGAGTTTCGCCGTGAATTTGAACGTAATTTTAACCCAAGAATCGAGGAAGAATCATGACGGATGCAGCAGCTCCCAGTCCGATTTTACAATTTTTACCCTTGATTTTTCTTTTCGTCATTTTTTATTTCATGTTGATCCGTCCGCAACAGCAAAAACAAAAATCGCACGCCGACATGATCACGAAGCTTGAAAAGAACGATGAAGTAATTACCGTCGGTGGTGTGCATGCAACGGTGATTTCGGTGGGAGAGAAAACCGCCATCCTGCGCATTGCGGACAATGTAAAAATTGAAATCGAGAAAGCCTCGATCACGCAAGTCACAAAGAAAAGAGAATAGGGAATATCATGGACCAAAGAAGTTTGAACTGGCGTCTTCCGTTGATCGCTCTCGTCGTGGCTGTGGCTTCGTTTTATGCGTACCCGCCTTTCGATCCGGATGGGGCCGGGCCTAAGCAGGGCAAGATCAAGCTAGGTCTTGATTTGCAGGGCGGAATGCATTTGGTGCTCAAGGTGGATACAAGCAAGCTTCCTGAGAGTGCGCGTCAGGATGCTGCGGTACGCGCTATTGAGATCATCCGAAACCGCATTGATCAGTTTGGAGTTTCCGAACCGTCCATTCAGCAAGAAGGGGTTGATCGGATCATAGTGCAACTTCCCGGCGTGACGGACCGCGAGCGCGCATTGGCATTGATCGGCAAGACAGCGCTGATGGAATTTAAACTTGTTTCAGAAGATAAAGATAAACTAAAAGAGGCGCTCGACGGCAAAATGCCCGAGGGATATCGTCTCTACAAATCCGAAGAAGGCAATAACCAACTTTTGCTTGAAGACAAAGCCTTGATGACCGGCAAATACATCACCAATGCTGGTGTCAGTTTTGAGTCCCAATTCAACGAGCCCGTGGTCACGATGGAATTCAACGCTGAAGGCGGCAAAATGTTTTCCGACATTACAGCGGCGAACGTAAGCCGTCGGCTGGCGATCGTATTAGATGACAAAATACAATCCGCTCCGGTGATCAACGAAAGAATTCCTTCCGGCAAAGCGCAAATTACGGGGCATTTTAATCTGGATACCGCCAATGATTTGGCCATTGCTTTAAGAGCCGGCGCTTTGCCGGCGCCGATCCTTGTCGAAGAAGAGCGTAACGTCGGACCCAGCCTCGGAAAAGACTCGGTGGAGCAGGGTATTCATGCGACGCTGATCGGTTTTTCATCGGTGGTGGTGTTCATGGCCATTTATTATTTGTTCGGCGGAATCGTCGCGAATGTGGCGCTTTTGCTGAATATTTTAATTATTTTGGCGGCGCTCAGTTATTTTCATGCGACGCTGACGCTGCCGGGCATCGCGGGCACCGTGCTGACGATCGGTATGGCGGTGGATGCCAACGTGCTTATTTTCGAAAGAATTCGCGAAGAGCAAGCTTTGAAAAAACCAATGGCCGCGTCCTTGGCGGCCGGTTATCACAAGGCATTTTCGACGATTTTTGATTCAAATCTCACCACGATTATCACCGCGGCCATTCTATATTATATGGGCAGCGGGCCGATCAAGGGCTTTGCCTTGACTCTGACGATTGGTTTGCTTGCCAGTATGTTCACGGGCGTTTTTGTGACGCGCGCTATTTTTGATCTTTGTTTGTATAAAGGTGGCTTGAAAAATTTGTGCATGCTGCATATTTTAAACCATGTGCCGCATATTGATTTTTTGAAGATACGGAAGTTTGGCTACGCCATTTCACTGATCACGATTCTTGTCGGCGGTTATTTTTTTGTCAAACGCGGCGAAGGGATGTACGGCGTCGAGTTCACCGGCGGAAGCATGCAGGAATACCGGTTCAGCAAATCCATTGAGGTTGAGAAAATCCGCAAGGCATTATCCGAAATCGGTTACGGCACCTCCACGATTCAGCGTGTGGGCGCAACGAACGAAATCATTATCCGGGCGCCGCAGCATTCGGAAGAAAAAATAGCGGCCACGCTTAAAAAAGATTTTCCTGATAATTCTTACGAAGTGCTGAGAATCGAAAATTTGGGACCGGTGGTGGGAAAAGAATTGAAGACAAAGGCGTTTTGGGCGGGGGTGTTATCGCTTTTGGGAATTTGGGCATATGTGGTGTCCCGGTTCGAGTTTAAATTTGCGTTCGGTGCCATTTTATCCTTGTTCCACGATGCGTTGACCACGGTGGGTTTGGTCGCGATCAGCGGGCGTGAATTTTCCGTGCCGGTTTTGGCGGCTGTGCTCACGATTTTGGGCTACTCGATCAACGACACGATTGTTATTTTTGACCGCATTCGGGAGAGGCGGCGCATGGGCATGAAAGAAACGTTTGAGCAGACAATCAACACGAGCATCAATCAAACCATGTCTCGCACGATCTTGACAACGCTCACCGTTTTCATGGTGATTGTAGCTCTTTTCTTGAAAGGCGGCGAAGTCATCAACGATTTCGCGTTCACGATGCTTGTGGGTGTGATCAGCGGCACCTATTCTACGGTTTACATCGCCGCACCGGTTTTGGTGGATTGGCCCGGCTCTAAAAAGAAATAATGAATGGCACCTCTTGGGTCGTTCATCCGAGCCATGAGAAAGCACAGACACTTGCCGAAGCTTTAAATATTCATCCGATCGTTGTTGACGTTCTTCTCCGTCGCGGTTTTGACACCGAGGCGGAGATTTTTTCTTTTCTTAATCCTTCGTTAGATTCGCTTCAAGATCCGTTCGTTTTCCATGACATGAAAAAAGCAGTGGAACGCATTCATCGCGCCATTGCTGCCGGAGAAAAAATACTCATTTATGGCGATTATGACGTGGATGGCGTGACGGCCAGCGCTATTCTTTATCCGATATTAAAAAAGATGGGCGCTCAAGTCGAAGCTTATGTTCCGCACCGCGTCAAAGACGGCTACGGACTCAATACTGAATCTTTGAAACAATGGGTCAAACAAAAAATCACGCTTGTGATTACAGTCGACAACGGCATTACCGGGATTGAGCCGGTGCGTTATTTAAAAGAAAATGGAATTGACGCCATTCTGGTGGATCACCACATCCCCAAAGAAGAATTGCCGCCTGCTTACGCAATCATCAGCGCGGCCGTGCATGACCGGAAGGGCGATCCTAATCTTGCCGCTTGCGGCTTAGCGTTTAAGCTGGGCTGGGCGCTGACAGGAAGTTTTGAAGACGTCAAAGAACATCTGGATCTGGTGGCGCTCGGAACCGTGGCGGATCTGGCGCCGGTGCTTGGAGATAATCGGATTTTGCTTAAATTGGGTTTGGCGGCGATTGCAAAAACAAAAAAAGTGGGATTGCGAGCCTTGATGGATTCAGCCGGAATTGTCCCGCAAAGAATTAGCTATCGCGACTTGGCGTTTGGCCTTGGGCCCCGCGTAAATGCGTCTGGACGTATGGGCACGCCGCTGAATGCTTTCCGTCTTTTAACAACAGAAAATCCGGTCGAAGCGCGAAACTTGGCCTTGATTCTTGAAGAAGGGAACCGTGACCGACAACGCGTCGAACAACAGGCATTTCAAGAGGCTGCAAAATTTGTCGAGAACCACCTCAAGCCCGAACAGCGGCACGTAATTATTGTCGAAAGCGCGGATTGGCATGAGGGAGTTTTGGGAATTGTGGCCGCAAGATTGGTTGACCGATTTCAGCGGCCGTCGATTGTGATCTCCATAAAAGAAGGGATAGGGAAAGGCTCCGGCCGGTCGATTCCCTCTTTTTCCATTTTTGATACGGTGGCGCCATTTGAAGATTTATTGATGAGTTTCGGCGGTCATGCCCAGGCCTGCGGGCTGACAATCCGCGAAGAATCATTGCCGCTATTTCGCGAGAGAATTAACAGAATCGCAGGCACTCTTGAGCCGGCGTTTCTTTCGACTTCAAGAAAAATCGATGCAGAACTTTTGCCGAGAGAGATCACTTTAAAATTCGTAAAAGATTTGGAAAAATTAGCGCCATTCGGGCCAGGAAATCCAAACCCGTTATTTTTATCTCGCGGCCTTCGTTTACGCGGGGAAGTACGTAAACGCGGCAAAGATACGCTTCAGTGCTGGATGACGGACGAGGAAGAGAAAGTCACTTGCGAAGTCATTGGTTTCCGCTGTTATGAGAAATGGCAGGAAATTTCCCGAAAGAAAACCAGCTTTGAAGTGGCTTACCGACCGGCCTTAAAAAACTTCAATGGAATTGAAACGATCCAACTTGAATTGGAATCATGGCAATAACCCCTTTTATTTCTGTCACCCCCGAAAGCTTTTATCGGGGGTCCAGGGAGGGCATTGCATAAAATATCTTGATCCCCGCTTAAAGATCGCGGGGATGACATGGAGGGTTTTACTGTTATTTTGAAACTTCAGTGGCTGGAGAGGGTTTCCAGTTACGTTTCGGAGCTTTGGTGACTTTACCGGAAGTAAGATAATTCGCCGCGACACGCACTCGTTTTACGGTGCCATTTTCGATGATTTTGACGCTCTGCAGGTTCGGCTGGAAACGGCGGATGCTAATGCCGGTGGTTTTAAGACCAATACCGCCCGCTTTTTTTGAAATACCGCGGGTCGTAATCCGCTTGCCCATCCGTGGCTTTTTACCTGTAAAATAACAAACTCGGGACATTGGATCTCCTTAAATTCAAAGAGGCAATATAGCATGCCGACTCTAAAAACGCAAGCAGAGCCCAGCCCGAAGACTCCTCCCATTGCTATGACCCTACAAAGTCCCGTCCGGTACTTAAAAGGAGTAGGGCCAGAAAAACAAAAAATTTTAAGCCGTTTGGACTTGAACTTATTTTCGGACCTTTTTTATTTTTTTCCCCGCCGTTATGAAAAACGTTTTCCGATCAAAAAAATAGCCGAGCTTCGGTTTGCGGACAAGGAATGCGTTGCCGGCACGGTGATTCGAAGCAGTTTCGTGCGTCAACGGGGCGGGCGCGGTTTTTTTAAAGTGGTCATTTCAGATGGCGCGCAAAACTTGGAGGCCATATTTTATCATCAAAGCTATCTCACCACTGTGTTCCCACTGAAGTCTTATGCACTGTTCTTCGGCAAAGCTGAAAAAAACGCCTCACTTGTCCGCATGATTCATCCAGAATATGAAGTGTTTCCGGAAGCGGCGCCAAAAACAATGATTCATACCGGACGCTGGACGCCCGTGTATCCGCTCACCGAAGATTTATCCCAAAAGTCCATTCGCCAAATTCTTTATCGAACGGTGCATGAATGGGGAACTCTTATACGAGAAACACTTGGAACCGGAATCCGCAAACGTTTTGCGCTGATGGAATTATCCAAAGCCTTTCGTGAAATCCATTTTCCTTCGGGTCTCGAAGGCCTGAGGCACGCTTATCAGCGACTGGTATTCGATGAGTTTTTGGTGCTTGAACTTTTGTTGGAAATGAAAAAAGCGAGGCTGAGAAAAGAAAATCGGGATCTTTTGCACCAAGACCGGGAAACGGAGCTTGAGCGCTGGGAGCAATCGCTGCCTTTTGCATTGACCGAAGGGCAGGAAAATGCGCTTGATTCCATCGTTCAGGATATGAAAAGCGGACACCCGATGAATCGTCTTGTTCAGGGGGATGTAGGCAGCGGCAAAACGGCGGTCGCGGCAGGAGCTTTATTTTTTACGGTCATGAATGGCTTTCAGGGCGCGCTCATGGCGCCCACCGAAGTTTTAGCACAGCAGCTTTATTTTCAAATGAGGCAATTTTCAGAGGCGCACGGCATCGTTTGCGGTTATTTATCTCAAAGCGTGGAGGGGAGCGAAAAAGAAAAAACGGTTCGAGGAATTGCCTCGGGCGAGATCCAAGTCGTTATTGGGACTCACGCATTGATCGGCGAAAAGATAATTTTTAAACGGCTTGGCCTTGCGATCGTGGATGAACAGCATAAATTTGGCGTGTTTCAAAGAAAAGCGCTGAAGGAAAAAGGATTTTCGGGGGCCCACTTTCTTTTGATGACCGCCACACCGATTCCTCGCACTCTTTCGATGACGCTTTACGGAGACATGGACATCTCCGTGATTGCCGAACGTCCGCAGGGACGTCAACCGGTGAAAACTTATTGGGTCGGGGACGAGAAACGCGAAGCCGTTTATCGCTGGGTAGATACTTTGATAGCCGAAGGCGGGCAAATTTATGTGGTTTGTCCGCAAATTGATTCCGATGCTTCGGAAAAAATAAAAAATGTACACGCGTCTTTTGAGAAAATGAAAGAAATTTTCCCGAACCGCCATTTATCGCTGCTGCATGGACGCATGAAAGGCAGCGAAAAAAAGAAAATCATGCAGGCTTTTAAAGAAAGAAAATCAGACATTTTGGTTTCGACCGTTGTGCTCGAAGTGGGCGTCGATGTGCCGAATGCGCGCTGCATTCTGATTGAGAACGCCGAACGCTTCGGGTTGGCGCAACTTCATCAATTGCGCGGCCGTGTTGGTCGTGGCTCCGAAGAATCTTACTGCATTCTTTTTTCGGAAGCCATGGGAGCTGAAACGGCTGAACGCTTATCGGCTTTTGAAAGCATGGACAGCGGATTTGAAATTGCCGAAAAAGATTTGAAGCAACGCGGGGCAGGGGAATTTTTCGGACAAAAACAGCACGGCCTGCCTCAACTTCGTATCGGCGATCTTTCGAAAGACGCAGTGCTTCTTGTGAAAGCAAAAGAAGAAGCTCGTCGAATTGTTGAGCTGGATCCGCAATTGCTACGGTCAGAAAATCGGCTGCTTAAGCAAATGGTTCTGGATCAATCTTCGTTTTGGGTCAAATGAAAATATTAACCGGAAAACTTCGTGGCCAACACCTTATTTTTCGCCCGAATCCGCATCTGAGGCCGACCGCAGATAAAGCACGTAAAGCGATCTTCGACATTTTTCAGGGCGAGCTTGAGAATAAACGAGTGCTCGATCTTTTCAGTGGCACCGGCGCGCTGGGTTTTGAGGCCTTGTCGCAAGGCTCTGAGCGCGTCACTTTCGTCGAACAAGACAAAGCGCAATACCGCCAAATCACGGAAAACATCAAGCGATTGGGTTTGACCAATCAGGCGGATATTTTTTGCGAAGACGCGCTCGAGGCGTTAGACAAGTTTGAAAAATCGGGGCAGACGTTCGATTTTATTTTTTTGGACCCGCCCTACGGAGATGAAATAGCCGCCAAGAGTTTACAAAAAATTGCGCAAAACCGGCTCGTCAACAAACAGGGCTTTGTTCTCTTGGAATGCCGCAAAAAAGAAGATTTTCCGCCGCTAGTCGGAAATTTGAAACTACTGCGCGATAAACGTTACGGGCAAACCAAAATTTTGATTTACGGTTCTTCAGGCTGATTTTTAGGTTCGCCGAGGTCTTTCAAAACATTCGGCCTTGGCGGCATTTTTTTTAGAAGAGAATTGTACTGAAAGCTTTGAATCGCATCTTCATCCTGCTCGCGCATTTCCACGAAGCGGGCGCCCACCTCGTATTTTCCCAAATGAGGCAGCTCCACGATCCAGGACGGAGCGATGCGCACTTCGATCGTGGGCAGACTGGGTAAGCTGAGATACACCGAAAGATGAGAATGCATCGGAACAAATTTATTGACGCGGATGCAAAGGCCGCCTCTCGAAATGTTCATCACGACGGCATCGGAGAAGGCCTGAGGAGAATCAGAGTCCAAATTTTTAATCAGCGTGGGCAACTCGCATTGCACGCGTACGGACTGACGTCTTTCGATCATAGCTATCTCCGTTTAAGAAGTGTTTACAAATCTCCCTGACTCAATAATACGCGATCCTTGGGCTTGTTTCAAGGGGATAGATTTGCTAAAGTCAAAATATGAAATTGACAAAACCCGTTATTATTTTTGATCTGGAAACCACCGGTGTTTGGGTGGAAAAAGATAGGGTCATTGAAATCGGGATGATCCAATGCTTGCCGGATGGCGAGCAGAAGCGTTTTATTCGGCGCGTCAATCCGGGAATTCTGATCCCTGAACCGGTCGTGGCTTTGACGGGTATTTCCAACAACGACGTCAAGGACGCTCCGTTTTTTAAAGAAATCGTAAAAGAGGTGCTGGATTTTATCGGAGACAGTGATTTCGCGGGATTCAATATCGAACGCTTTGATTTGCCGCTTCTTGAGCGTGAAGTTTTCGATGTAGGCTTGCGCTTGGAGTGGCGTCACCGGACGATTTATGATGCGCAAAAAATTTATCATATCCACGAAAAACGCGATTTAAAAGCCGCGTATCGTTTTTTCTGCGATAAAGACCTGGTCAACGCGCATTCGGCCGTCGATGACGCTGAAGCCACGCTTGAGATTTTAAAAGCCCAGATTCAAAAATACGGTGGAGGCAATGAATATCTTGAGTCGCTGATCGATTTTGATTACGAGCCGCTCGGCTCTTTTTTTGACGATGAGAAAAAATTCCGCTGGTGGAATGGGGAACTCTATCCGGTGTTCGGAAAATATGGCCGAAAATCTTCACTAAAAGAAATTGTCCAGAAAGATCCGGCGTATGTTCGGTACCTGATTTCCACCGATTTCGACGAGAAAGTCAAAAAAATGCTCGAAGCGGCGCTCTTAGGAAAATTTCCGTCCTTCTAAAGTGTAATGAATTTTCCTGGGGGCTGGGGTCCGGGCCGCTCCCTTTCCCGCCATGCTCGTCCCTGCGCGTGGCGGGATCCCTCCTCCGCGTCACCCCTCGCTTGGGGGAAAATTCAGGTTTTGATTTCGAAGTAGAGAGTCAATAAATTATTTAAATCGGATTCATTGATTTGTGGTTAGATCAATATAATTTATTTTACGTTATTTGTCTGCCTTGATTGACGCAAAATTTCCGATAGAGTATAGTGGCTGGCATGTGTTTTGGTATTCTTAAATCGTCGCTAAGCAAAAAATACGTGATGGCTGTGACCGGCTTGATGCTATTCGGTTTTCTGGTCCTGCATTTGGCCGGTAATTTGCAGATTTTTCTCGGGGCTGACTGGCTGAACGTCTATTCCGAGCATTTGGAAGAAATCCCGTTTCTATTGTGGCCAGCGCGTATCGTTCTTTTAACGGCGCTTATTTTGCATATGGTCACAGGAATTTGGCTTGGCATCGAAAATAAACGGGCTCGTCCGGTTCCATACGCCGCGCAAAGCACGGTGCAGGCCTCGCTCGCCTCGCGTACGATGGTGGCCACCGGTTTGGCCGTTTTTCTTTTCACTATTTATCATCTTTTGCATTATACGTGGGGCGTTACAAATCCTGAGTTTTTCCATTTGACCGATCCCAAAGGCCGCGAAGACATTTACTCGATGGTGATTTTGAGTTTTCAAAAGCCGTTGATTTCCGGCATTTATTTATTGGCGCTTTTTATTTTGTCCCGGCATTTAAGTCATGGGCTGTATAGTTTTTTGCAGTCACTGGGCTTGACGCGGGAATCATTGTTAAAAAGAATTGAAAAAACCGGAAGAATATTGGCTTGGCTGATTTTCATCGGTTATGCTTCGATCCCGGTTTCGGTGCTCCTGGGGATTTTAAAACCGCTTCAGGGAGGCCATTGATGAACCTCGACGCAAAAATTCCCTCGGGTCCTTTGGCAGAAAAATGGCAGAAACGAAAATTTGAGTTGAAACTCGTCAATCCAGCCAATAAACGGAAATACAGTATTCTGGTGGTGGGTTCCGGCCTTGCTGGCGCGTCGACAGCCGCTTCTTTGGCGGAACTTGGGTATCAAGTGAAATGTTTTTGTTTTCAAGACAGTCCTCGTCGCGCTCACAGTATTTCCGCACAAGGCGGCATCAATGCCGCAAAAAATTATCAAAACGACGGCGACAGCGTTTACCGGTTATTTTATGACACGGTCAAAGGCGGTGATTTCCGCTCACGCGAAGCCAACGTTTATCGTCTTGCCGAAGTCAGCGTGCAAATCATTGATCAATGCGTCGCGCAGGGAGTCCCATTTGCCAGAGAATATGACGGGCACCTTGCCAATCGTTCTTTCGGTGGTTCCCAAGTTTCCCGTACTTTTTATGCACGGGGCCAAACGGGACAGCAGCTTCTTTTGGGTGCTTATCAAGCGCTTTCACGTCAAATTGCATCAGGCCGAGTCCAAATGTTTTGCCGCAGCGAGATGTTGGATTTAGTGGTGGTTGACGGCATTGCCAAAGGAATCGTAATCCGCGACCTCGTCACAGGAAAAATCACTTCCTACGCCGCAGATGCTGTCGTATTGGCGACGGGTGGATATTCGAATGTTTTTTATTTGTCCACCAATGCTCAAGGATGCAATGTCACCGCTATTTACCGCGCCTATAAAAAAGGTGCGTTGTTTGCAAATCCTTGCTTTACTCAAATTCATCCTACCTGCATTCCGGTAACCGGTGATGTGCAGTCAAAGTTAACGCTCATGTCGGAATCCTTGAGAAACGACGGCCGCGTGTGGGTTCCAAAGAAAAAAGGGGATACGCGCAATGCGGCAGACATCCCGGAAGAGGACAGAGATTATTATCTGGAACGAAAATATCCGAGTTTCGGCAATCTTGCGCCGCGTGACATTGCTTCGCGAAGCGCCAAAGAAGTGTGCGATGAGGGGCGCGGAGTCGGGGAATTTGGCAGAGGCGTTTATTTGGATTTTTCGGAAGGTATTGCGCGTCTCGGTGAAAATGGGGTGCGCGAACGTTACGGCAATTTATTTGAAATGTACGAACGCATCACCGGCGAAAACCCTTATCATCAGCCGATGCGTATTTACCCGGCGCTTCATTACACGATGGGCGGGTTGTGGGTGGATTATCATTTGATGAGCAATCTTCCAGGTCTTTTTGTGATTGGCGAAGCTAATTTTTCAGACCATGGCGCAAATCGTTTGGGCGCAAGCGCGTTGATGCAAGGACTGGCCGATGGTTATTTTATTCTGCCTTACACAATCAGCGATTATTTGGCGACGATGCCGAAAACAAAAGTGACAACCGACCATCCGGAATTTAAAAAATCGGAAGAAGAAGTGAAGAATCTCACCCAGAAACTTCTTTCTATTCCCGGCAAACGCAGCGTCCGTTCTTTTCATCATGAACTGGGAGCGCTGCTTTGGGAAACTTGCGGCATGGCCAGAAACGAACAAGGCCTTAAGAAAGCGCTTTCGAAAATTCCCCAGATCCGCGAAGAATTTTGGAAAAACGTTCGCGTCCTCGGCGGCAACGAATCATTGAATCCGGCGCTCGAGAAAGCTGGGCGTGTGGCCGATTACTTGGAATTCGCCGAATTGATGTGCCAAGACGCTTTGGAACGTCGCGAATCTTGCGGAGGTCATTTCCGGGGAGAATATCAAACTCCCGACGGAGAAGCCAAACGCGATGACGCCAATTTTTCTTATGTGGCCGCTTGGCAATTTCAGGGGGTAGGCCGCCCAGCGTTGTTGCACAAAGAACCGCTGGTATTTGAAAATTTAAAATTGGCTGAGAGGAATTACAAGTAATGAATCTTAAACTCAAAATTTGGCGCCAAAAAGACTCGAAGGGTTCAGGTCATTTTCAAGAATATGAAGCAAAAAACATAAGTCCTGAAATGTCATTTCTGGAGATGCTGGATACTCTGAACGAAGATTTGATTGCGCAAGGAGTCGAACCTGTTGCGTTTGATCATGATTGCCGTGAGGGAATTTGTGGAATGTGTTCTTTGGTAATCAACGGCATTCCTCATGGCCCGAATCGCGGCACAGCGACTTGCCAACTTCATATGCGTTTTTATAAGGATGGGGACGTGATCACGATCGAACCTTGGCGCGCCAGCGCTTTTCCGGTGATCAAGGATCTTTGCGTTGACCGTAGCGCGTTTGACAGGATTATTCAATCCGGCGGATTTGTTTCGGTAAGCACCGGCAACGCTCCCGAAGCAAACACGATTCCTGTGCCGAAAAATTCGGCTGAACTCGCGATGGACGCGGCGGCATGCATTGGTTGCGGCGCGTGCGTGGCGGCTTGCAAAAACGCCTCAGCCATGTTATTTGTCGCCGCGAAAATATCTCACTTGGCACTTTTTCCACAAGGGCAAGTTGAGCGAAAAGACCGCGTGCAAAAAATGGTGGCACAGATGGACCATGAAGGATTCGGCAACTGCACCAACCAATCCGAATGCCAGGCCGTGTGTCCGAAAGAAATCAGTGTTTCATTTATTGCGAAAATGAATCGAGAATACTTGAAAGCGGGGGCAAGCTCATGACAGACGTTGTAATCGAACCGGTTAAAAAACCAGGCATTGTCATTTTTGTCGCAATTCTTCATTTTTTTTCAGCGGCATTTTTTTTATTTTTATGCTTGTTTTGTGTTTTGGCAATCTTTTTCGGCGCCGCCTGGGGGATCGATCAATTTTTCACACGCCAGGTGACTCAAATGGTGCCGACGGCAAATTTTTCCTACGGACTTACGTTAATTTTTATCGCGGCCTTGCTTGTTTTTTTATGTTTCCTTTCTTTTTTTCTTTCGATCGGCGTCGGCCTTTTGAAAGGCA
>OBEQ011992266.1_pt1 | contig 13299 bp, 16 predicted proteins | sample 1670901 | NCBI WGS metagenome assembly OBEQ01 (sample SAMEA104232315, study PRJEB22302) | groundwater metagenome | biome: forest; feature: aquifer; material: groundwater | place: USA | collected 2011-08-07 | depth 5.4 m
ATCTCGAGGAAATTTTGTACCCGAAGAGTATAAGGCACAATTGAGAAGCGATGAGACTGAATTCGGACCAATTTTTTTGGCTCCCATTGGCTTTTTTCGAGATCCTAGCGTAATTGAAGATTTAGACGAGGAATACAGAATAATAAGCAGGAGCATAGAAAGTCAAATAAGTAAACTTATTGCAGAAGGTAAGGTATTTAAAGAAGGACGAATGTATAAAGTAGCTGAAGCCAAAAGGAGTTTAAGAGCCGAACGATTGTAGCTTTACAATAGCCCAAAATCTGACCGGAGCGGTCGACTATTGGAGCCGTGAATCAGTATTTTATTCCTTCCTTGTTATAACAAATCCTCCCGTAGTTCTTACATTTTGGACTGAAAAATTTCTAGGAATCTTTTTAAATAACTCACTATTTGTGATCCATATCCAGAGCTCCCCCCCTGGAGCAAGAGTAGTCAACTGTTCTTCAAAGGCCTCATCAGGCGGACCAAGATGATTTATAGCCATATGTAGATTGTGCAATGCAGAGGGAAGTTGTTGGGGATCTTTGCGAAAAAAATGCTGTACTGCATGAAGAGAGCCGTCGTTGATTGGTTCTATAAGATCTACCAATTGCTTTGCCCAAGGAATGTGAAATGGCAGTCTGAAACGCTCACATATACGTGCTAACTGTCGATAATCTTGATAAATCGTTGGATATTCAAACATATCAACGATAAGAGGCGGCGGAATATTTTTTCTTTCTCGCAACGTTAACGGCGCGTTACTAAATCCATTGCCAAAAAAAGCAATCTGACCCTGAACTGTTTTTAAACGCTCTTTTACTCCGGGAAGAAGTACGTTAACCTGATCTATCGTATAGGCTTGTATCCCAATGCCACCAATAAAAGAATAGTCCGCTTTATCTTTTGTAACTGCTTGAAAATACAGCGCTCTTTCATTGTTAAGAAAAAAAGAGATAGAGCTTTGCGGTTTAAATTCGCTTCGCAAAATATCCAACTCTTTTTGAAATCGAGCCTCTGCCATAGAGGTATTATATCAATTATAGCCTTACAATAGGCCAAAATCTGACCGGAGCGGTCGACTTTCGGAGCGGTTGATCAATATATTTTCAACTCCAGGGGTTGATTTTTTTAAAAAAATCATTTAGGATGAAAAATCTAATTCAGCTAATTTTTCGCGCAATCTTTCTAATATTCTAAAATAGAGACTTTTTACTGCTCCTTCAGAAATCCCAAGTATTCTCCCGATATCTCGGTTTGTTAATTCTTCCAGCTTAAAGCCGATGACTAATATATCTGACTCTTTTAGCATCATGATAGCCTCTCTTAATGTCTCTGACTGCAAGTTAAAATCTAAATCTTTGAGCACAATAGATTCAGCGGATGGTGAACTCAACTGCTTTGGCCAAACAATCCGTTTATCATGCCGCTCTGCATTTTCATCTATCAGTTCTAAAGATACATTTTTGTGTCTTTTCTTATCTCTTTCAAAATTAAGTGACAAATTTCTGACTGTTCTATGAAAAGCAGCCTGCAGTTGAGTATCATGTGAGTTTTGATAATTTCCCCAATCAAACCAAATCCTTATTGCTGCAGCTGAAGCTATATCTTCTCCATCTTGTCGATTCCCGACGATTCTGGTGGAGCTTCCTACATACGTTCTCCAATTTTTTAATAAATGGTTCCCTAATTTATCTGGAAAACCTCCTTGATAAGGTTCCGATACTTTTTCTTTCATTTCCGCAGAAATAAATAAAATAAAATTTATTCTGAGAGTTAGATTATATCTCATGAACAGACCAATCAAACAGATTATAATCAATATATGTTCAAGGTGAAAAAATCCATTATTATTTTATTTTTTGCCATACTGATAACGTCAATATTTATGAATTGGTATTTTTATCTTCAACTTAGCGACCGCAATAGTGTTATTAAAGTCGTCGATGGGGATAGTATTGACTTGAAAGACGGACGAAGAATCAGGCTTTTGGGGATTGATGCGCCTGAGAAAGAGAGATGTATGTATGGAGAGGCTAGAGAGAGCCTGAGGGTAAAGGTTCAAGGGAAAAGGGTGAAGTTAGAAAATACCATAATCGATGACTATGGCAGGATACTCGCCAATGTGTTTGTCGGAAATGAACTCGTAAATAGAACAATGGTTGAGGCGGGATTGGCCAAATTTACCTATGTAACAAGTCCGTATTATCAGAATTTGAAAGAAGCCTCGCAAAAGGCTAAAGAGATGAAACTCGGCATCTATTCACCACTTTGTCGAACGACTCAGTCAACTTCAGATTGCTTGATAAAAGGAAATATCAGAAATGGTGAAAAAATATATCATCTGCCAAGCTGTTTTAATTATGATCAAGTAATCATCGATGAATCGTTCGGAGACAAATGGTTTTGTAGTGAAAACGAGGCTAGAGAGGCTGGGTTTAGAAAGGTGACAGGTTGCTAGAACAAGAAGAATAATTCAGGTTAGAACATCTCGTTCATGCTTTCCCAAGGGAATAACTCCATAGATCAAGCTCGTTGGCATATCTCCAAATATGCAAACAGCATTATCGTCATCTTCGCGAAAATCTTTTTCTCTTGTAAACTCTACAAAGCCTTCGGATGACCATAATATTTGCACTCCTTCTCTTCCTGTAAGTTCAGCTACATAATTACGCGCGACTTCAGATGATGAAAATAGCTCTTTTGCTATTTTATTTATATTTTTTCCCTCATACATAGCTTGTTCTAAGTATCTAGTATCATAATCCCAAGCGTTAAATGTTCCACGCCTCGTTCTATACTTTTTCCTATAAACAATGAGTAGTTCAGTTGCAGCCCATACTGGCCCATAAAATCTATTTGGCACTATCGTCTCAGCTATTGGGGCAGTCTCTTTTGGTCGTCTATCAAAAATCCCTTTATAGATCTGGGGTGACAAAGCGCAGTTAACATGCGGCTCATTATTGAGATAATGATACGCTTGGAGAACAGGAGTTTGCTCTTGTAGTCCTTTTAGTAAATGATGTAAGCCAATTGTGGTAAAACCAGCTATCTCAGCGCTAAAATTGAAATCTCTTAAAAGACGCTGATCTATAAAATTTGCGGAAAAAACAGGAATTCCTAGTTTAGAAAGTATATCTGTTTTTCCTATCGTTTCTGACATTTTGGAATTATACTCTTCTTTTTTTCAAAGTAATATTTATCCCATCAGTACGTTCTATAAACCATTGGAGTATAATTACAGCCTTATGCCGAATGAATCGTTGTTGCGTCAAAAGGCAGTAGAAGGTTATGAAAAATATTTAGCGGGTCATCATGGGTTCCTTGCAAGAGGTCTTTATAAGCTACAAGAATATGGTGCCCAATCAAATTATCAAGATCACTTGCCATCGTTTCTAGGAATTAAATTTCCTCGTTGGATTGACAGAATGGTCCAAAATACAAATGAACTAGTAAACATAGTAGATGTTGGATATGGGATTGGAATTTTTTTACTCCAGGCTAGTGAAAAAACAGAATGGAAAGACAAGACTCATTTTATTGGATATGGATCTTCTTTACATGCAAGCAGACCATATATGGGGCAACCTGCAACAATCGATAGATTACACGCAGCAGGAATACAACTTGTAGAGGGTAATGTGATAGATATTGACGTCCAACTCAGCGGCATAGACTTACTAGTTGCGACTAATGTTTTAGAGCATGTAAAATATCCAACATGGTATGTTATACAAAAAATGTATCGGACGCTCGAAAGTGGAGGTTTGGGATTTGTTGATAACTGTAAAATGGCTGGAGAAAGTGAAGATGTTAAAAGATATCTAAAACAAAGTGGTTATTCTTTTGAGGTAAACATTCCTCATCAAACAATTTCTTTTCAAAAAACTCATCCAGTATTAGAACTGTGGATATAGAACCAAAGTGGATATTTTATTAAAATCTACCCTCTTAAAATCATGACATTAGGAGAAATTGCTGAACCAACTCCCATCCCTACCAATCCCGTAAGTAAATTTGGTCTTAGCCGTCCATCCAAGATAGCTTTTGTAACTCCCGCCAATAGTGTACCAGCACTTGAATTACATAATCCTATACCCTCCATAAGCCAGGGAGCATCACTTTTCAAATTAAAAGGTATACTATTGATTTTACAATATTCATTTATTTCATATGCAATTGCGGTAAGTATGAGCTTATTTGCTTGGTGGAAAAAAATCGGATTTACCTCTCTCCCCTGTTTTTTTGGGCCAAAATAACTTTCATCAAGCTCTTTTATAACAAGCGGTGGTGTTCGTGAGTGGAAAGAATCAAAATTTTCTTTACCGTGAACTTCAGCAAATTCAGCACTCTCTGGCATACCTAAGAAAACACCTTCTGATGTAACAGCAAATACTCCATTCGCATTGTTGTTTACAAGATACCTTTCGGGAATTTTAAGATGGCCACCTTTAGGTAACGAATACATGCGCGGCATCCTAACGACTCCAAACTCATCACGCTCAATATATGTGTGTCCATTGATGGACTCTATTTCATCATAGGGGCGGAAAGCTGCTCCACTTATAGTATTCCCAAAGAGATTTATGGTGAGATGATCGTCCGGCCTTACTTTTGCTCCGCTCAAACTATCGAAACCAACAACTACAGCTTTTTTTCCTTTTAAATGTTCATCTGCCGCTGCACTCATTAAAGCATCGGTCATACTCGTGCAGGCTAATAAATGCATTTTCATTGATTCGACAGTCAACCCTTTCTTTTTGAGAATTTTCGGAATCGTTCGCAGTGTTTCTAAAGTTGTGGTTGTTGAACCAACCGCAAGATGGTCTATACCCTTCCATGATCTTTCTTTCATCAACCGTTCAACAAACATCGCAGCATGAGTGGCTTGCTGCTCCTGAATTTCTGGGCTAAGAACATCAGTTTCTGGGGGATATCGATATCCCCCATCAAAGCCAAGTCGATTCAGATTTTTCTTGTCCATGGAAGTTAATTCATTGTTATGTATTTGTTTATAATCCTCAATGGACTGATATTGCCCCCATGTCGCATATCCAAAGGCCATCTCGCCAAATCTTACAATTATCGGCTCGTACGCAAATGGGAGATATTCTTTGTATGCAGATCTATCTTTAAAAAAATCAGGAACTCTAAAAAATTTAAGCAGTGCTTCTACCATTTAGTTTCAATAAATTTGACAGAAGTATAGCATAATCAACTTCTCATTATTATTCTTTCGGTCCAAATATAATTTTCTCAAAGGGCGGTTTAACTTTACTGACTACGTACAAACCTTTTATCATACTTGCCGCAGCATCAGAATAGAATCCAAGCATAGAATTAAAACTATCGACATTTTGTAGGAGAGATTCATTTATTACCATACCTACGCTTGCTCTATTTCCATAACTTTGATATTCTGCTTTTTTATCAGATGGCCAGAGAGTGTGGCTATAGTAACCTAAGTTAAGTTGAATTGAGCTTGCCTGAGTCATTTTAGGATATAATAGGGCTTTTGACTCCTTTTTATTATCATCTTTTACGACTCTATATTTTTGACCATTCATATGTCTTAATACTTCATCAATCATGCGGGGCCATTCCCAATCATCTCTCCTCTCACGAGTAGCATTGCTTGGATAAAAGTAAGTATTGAAACTTACCCGTTTAGATTCTTCATTATATGCTCCACTAAGGATCACTTGAATTTTATTTAGTAATTCATCATCGACAATAAAGGATTGACTAGTGATATCTGATCTAGCTGATCCAGTTGCTTCTAAAATTAACGCATAAAGTTTTTCCGGAGATTTACATTGAAAAGCAATTCCTCCAGAAAACGTTATTTCTTCAGCAAATCTCCTAAATAGTTTATCTATCATATTTGAATCAATAATTATACATTTTTCTCATAAATTGCTGGCCGAATATAGTTAGATTGTTAAGAAAATTCTTTTCACTTTGGAGGCGGGTAGTTGGATTTATTCTTTAGGAGCTTGACCGTAGATGGTGATTGGCGTACCTGGGGTTTCGGCACTGGCGTAGGTTACGTTTTGATAACTTTGGGGTTCTGCCCAGAGATATAACTTCTCCGCATCGCTTGTACTCAAATTGATACACCCATGGCTCATCGGATGGCCAAAATTATTATGCCAGTAAGCTCCATGTACACCAAATCCCCGAGATTTGGGAACTGCTTCATTGTAAAAATACATAGTATAGGGCACATTGGGCAAGTAATAATACGTACCCAACGCCGAATTGCCTCCAGTCATCAATGTATAGCGAAGTTTGATCCAAATGGTAAAGTCACCGGTCGGAGTCGCATTCCACTTTCCTGAGGACACGGGAAAATCATACATGAGATTGCCTCCCTCGTAGGCTAATAGCCGCTGGGCAGTCAGATCAACAAATATATGTTTGGGCAAACCGCTTGCTTCTCCCAATACGGAAGGCGCAAAGTTTGTATCTCCCAGATAAGCGGGAAGAATGATCTTTTTATCCATAAAAACGCCTTCTTTTAGCCTCGTAGCAGTACCCGAGAGATCTTCTATACAGCTTAGGGAGTTGGCACAGCCTGGATAACGAGGAATAATGTAATATGTAACAAGAAGAATTGTCAGGAAGGGAATAAAAAGATAGATGGGGGACATTTTTTTCAGCATCTCATTTTAAGCATACGATATCAAAGAACTAAAGTAAATACCATGTTTTGAGCTTGAAATATAGCTTATAGTATGGTAAACTACGGTCTTACTATGAACTTTTTTGCTAGATTAGTATTGCTATCCATCGGGCTTTGCTTAAGCTTGCTGGGTGGCAAAACCGACAAAATCCACTCTCTTTCCACCCATGACATTTCTTTGGAGACTCGTTACCCTGATACATCGGTAAATGAGGTTTTTAAGGATAACATTCTTCTTACATTGGCCTATATGGATAACCGAGTGAAGAAAAATCGTTTGGTCAACTGGAAGAGTGTTGAACAACTTTTTCACGTGAGCTTCAAGCTAGATCCACAAGAAGTATTTGCTTTTCACGACGATGTGTTGCCTAAATATAAAGTCAAACTGGTAAAAACAACCGGAGCTCACTTTAGCGCCTATGAAGGATTTAAATCAGATGGATATCTTTTTGGTGACGGGGTATGTCATCTGGCCTCACTCATGAACTGGGTGGCCAAAGATGCGGGACTTGAAGTACAATCGCCGACCAATCATAGCTTTGCCATCATCAACGAAATTCCCAGTCAATTTGGCACCTCAATCTACAGCCAACCCGGTCAACACGAATCAAATGAACATCAGAATTTGTACTTAAAAAATACGCTTCCCCATCCTATCGTTTTTAACTTTTACTATTACGACCAAAAACTACACATGTCAATCGACGAGACGCTATAAGATTACCTCGTAGATGTATCGTTAAGAATTATTGTATATTGCTCTTGATGTCCTTCTCAAAATCATCAGGATGAAACCCAGGCTTAGCTGGGTGAAACCAGAGCTGGGTAGTGGTAATGATCTCGGTAGTTTGGTGACGGCTTATCAAGCGAAGCTGGAAACTCTTCAATAATGATTCAATTTTATTGAAAATCCAAATAACAAAATCCAAATTACCAATCAAGTTCCAAATCCAAAGTCCAAAGCTATTCTTTTTTGGTATTTGGACTTGAGATTTGAGATTTTGTTGGGATTTGAGATTTGGGATTTGAGTTTTAACATAAAATTGTGCGTTCGGGAATATATCAAACACCCACCTATTTGCATCAATAAACCTACTATATGTATCATCACGTTGTTCAAGTGATTTTACCTGTAAAACTTCATGAGCGGTGTACTCACTTCTTTTAAATTTGGGGACTGATAGGTTAGATTCATCAAAAAAAAGATTAAGGCAGACTTTATTACTTACACTCTTGTCATCCTGGAGGAGCGATGAGTGTTGGAGCGACGATAGGATCTTTTTAGATTCTACCTGCCCGCAACGCTTCGCTTGTGATAGCAGGCGGGTCGCTCCACTTCGTTCCGTCGCTCCAGAAGGACGAGGACGGCGAATTCCCATCACTTGTACAAGGAACAGAGCGATAAATCGGGCCGTAAACATCCTGTTTTTGGCTGTTATGATAAATAAATCCACATCATGATCTTCCTCAGCATTAAGCATGGCTACCGAGCCTGACAGGCCGATTAGCTTAAACTGAGGAAATCTAGATAGCATTCGAATATAAGGAAGCACTTTTTCAATTTTTTGTTGGGATATACGAGATTTCAATTTGAAATTTGACATTTGTAATTTGACATTCATTTTATTACTATACTGGGGTAGTGTATATCTGTGGGGACTGTCAGTGTATGATGTTAGATGTTTGACGTTAGATGTTAGAAATTTCATGAATACTTTGTTTCGCTCAGAACGTAAAGAATTATGTCTAAAATGTACTTTTATGAGGCTCTTTTTTTCGATGGTTTGCAAAATGCTCGCTAAAGCTCGTTTTGAGGTCTTTTTTTTGAGAAAGGTATGTATCTCTTCGAAAGTTGGTGAATATTTGAAGATTGAAAAATACTTTAAGATATCAGTCACTGTCCGTTCTCTTATTTCATTGTTCGACTGTTTCATAGTTACCGCTATTTTCTCATGTTTGGCCAAGCTTGACAAGTCAGCTCAGCTGACTGTCAGTCAAGCTTAGCTTGACAAGAAGTATCAGGCTTTTTATTTAAAAAAATCGCGTAGAAGTCTATAAATATCTTTTCTATGCGCTATCAAAACAATATAAATCAACTTTGAACTCTTTTTATATACGACTCTATAATTGCCTAGTCTGAAGCGAAATATATCGTTATAGCTTTGCAGTTTTTCATCAGCAGGTACATTCTTATGATTGACTAAACTGCGAATTCTTTTTGCAATAGCAATTTGATCAAATTTAGGAATTTTATGCAGACTTTTTTCGGCTCTTGGAGAAATAATTATATACATGCTCATACTCCCAGCTCTTTAGCCAGCTTATCAAAATTTTTGCCTTTTTTAAAATCTGCAGTAGAAACCGCTTTTTTGTCAACATAATCCTCAATATAATTAAGAAGCTTGTCATAAAGATCTTTACCAATAAGATAGGCTTTGATTTCATTCCTTTTTTCCACCGCAACTGGGTACTCTGTTGAAAGCTCAATAGCCTTCGCTGGTGATGCTTTGAGTTTTGATATTGAAATAGTATTCATATATTAAATAGTACTATAAATAGGTCTTTTGTCAAGACCTATTGGATACATAAAGGACTTTAAAGGAATTAGAGGAGATTAAAATTTTTCTTTTATGACAAGCCAGATAAATTGTAAAAGTCGTAGTTGACTTCTCCATCGCCAAGGTTGTACAAGCAATCTAAATAGCCATTCTAATCCTATAGACCGAAGAAAACTCGGTGCGCGCTCCACTCGACCCGCCTCATAATCGAATGCTCCACCCACTCCAATACATACCATTTTACTGAATTTATCCTTGTGACGATCAATCCATAACTCCTGCTCAGGTGAGCCAAAAGAGACGAATACAAAATGGGGCTTATAGGCAGACACTATAGAGAATAGTTCTTTTTCCTCAGATTGAGTCGGAATAGCAATATTTTCGATACCCTCGATTCCCTTGAAATTAGCCTGAGGGTAAAGCTCTCGGTAGCACTGAGCTAGCCGAAGTGCTAAATTCGGTCTACCGCCAATAAGCAGCACTCGCAAGCGTAAGTCGTTGGCCATCGTTAAGAGGTCTTTCATGACGTCGACACCGGCTATTCGCTCCCCTATCTTAATACCGAGGGTTCGAGCTGCCCATACAACACCTATGCCATCGACTAACTTAATTTGGGCTTCTCTGACAACCTTTTCAAACTTTTTTTGTTCTGAGGCAATGACAATGATTTCCGGGTTAAGTGAGACAATATGGAGGTAATCCTTGGGGTAAATAGTGTATTTTTTAATTTTCTCTAGGACTTTTTCTTTACTTTCAGTTTTTTTGATGATTTGGAAGATTGAATTTGTTTGCATAATAAGGTATTTTACTACAAGTCAGTGATTAGGGTTTAGTGGTTAGGGTTTAGGCCTGTTTTTGTATAAATTATTTATGATAAAAAATATTATCAAATATGAATGTTATAATAAATTCAGTTATTTTAATGTTAGTATAATGTATTTTACTATGAGAAAATTATTTATTTTGTTTTTATTTTGCTTCCTGCTAATCCCTAAACCCTAGACCCTAACCGCTATCTTACTATCGGATAGCTTCCTTAAAGCTATCAAGGTTTTCGATTGCCATACCAACCCCTCGGATGACACAAAACAGAGGTTCCTCAACGACAAACGAGGCGACTCCAGTGTAATACGTAATATACCGATCAATGTTGGTCAAAAGAGACGTACCCCCTGACAAAACTATGCCCTTATCAACAATATCTGCTGATAATTCAGGTGGTGATTCGGCAAACACCTGTTTGATGCCTTCAAGGATATGTTTGAGTGGCTTTTGCAGTGCCAGATTGATGGTTTTTTCGCCTAAAAGAAGAACTTTAGGCAGTCCTGATTGGAAATCTCGACCCTTTACTTCCATCGTTCGTTCTTTGTAGGGGGAAGACGTGGGAAATTTGGGGGAGGTGGGGGTTGTGGGGGAATCTGAAATAAAGGCGTTGCCGATTTTAATCTTTATGTCCTCGGCAGTGCGTTCACCTATAATCAGATTATGCTCTCTTCTAAGCTGCTGCATAATAGCTTCATCTAACTTTGTGCCTGCGTAGCGGACTGTGCGATAGACCACAAGTTGACCTAAGGAAATGATCGCAGCCTCAGTAGTACCGCCTCCTATATTGATGATCATATGTCCGGATGCCTGAGAAATTGGAATTTTAGCTCCGATGGCTGCGGCAAGCGGTTCTTCGATCAGATAGACATCAGAAGACCCTGCCTGTTTGCAGGCCGCCACAACAGCTCGCTTCTCCACCTGACTTGCTCCGCCTGGGATCGAAATCATCACTTCTGGCCACAGTACTCTCCCTTTTAAAGCTTTTTTCAGAAAATAGGTGATCATAGCTGAGGTGGTTTTGTAGTCTGCGATGACTCCTTCCTTCATGGGACGAGAAGCTATAATGGAGCCAGGAGTCCTTCCCAACATTTCTTTGGCATCGTTACCAACAGCCAATATGCGCTTATCCTCTATTGAGTAAGCCACGACAGTAGGTTCGTTTATGACGATTCCTTCGCCTGCGACGTAGACGAGCGTATTTGCGGTGCCTAGATCAATTCCGACTTTTTTTCTAAAAAACATAGTTTTCAGTTTCAGAAAAAATCAAATTGTCAGAGACTCAGAAGATCAGAAGTTCAGATAGTTCAGAAAAGATAAGTCCGGAAATCTGATTATCTGGAAAATCTGAGTCTCTGATTATCAGTGTAATATTGTATAATATTTTGCTAGTGTAACGAGCAGTATTGATCTAAAGATTTTGATTAAGAAAAGCTTGATACCATGTTTTGTTGCTCCGAAGGAACCCTGGTCCTCCTTAGCTATAGTCCCGAGGGAATCGAGGGATCGCACAAAACAGGTATCTTCGCTTTCTTGTATTTAATTTGCAGGTGGCACAGCTGGAAGGGCATCCCGACAGCGCGCAGATCTGGCGATATTCGCCGCCACGTCGAGCACTGGCGGTAGGCTATAGTCCTGAGTACTCTCAGGAGAAAGCTGGGACAGAATCTGCAAATTTAATTTCTTACTTATTATGAAAATGAAGTATAGGATTATATTGATAGTAAGCTTTATTTTTCTTTTAACGGGCATAATTGCCTTTGCACGAGGCTACCGGATTGATTTTGAAAAGCAGACATTTACTCCAACCGGAATTATTGCCGTAAGCGCATTTCCTCGTGCCTCTAAGGTATATATCAACGGCCAACTCAAGGGCGCATCTGATCTCAATGTCACACTTCCCCCAGGGACGTATCAAGTCGAAGTAAAAAAAGATGGATATACGAGTTGGTCCCGCAGCGTCAAGCTAAAAGGCGAACTCGTCCTTAACCTTGACGTTTTATTATTTCCTCTTAATGCTTCTCTCACTCCTCTTTCTAATCTCGGTATCGTCAAAGCCATACCTTTGCCTCAAAGCAATAAAATCATCCTATTCTCACAAAATGGTGATGAGACGAAAGACGGCATCTATCTTTTTGATAGTGGCAACAACCCGCTGTCATTTTTTCCTCCTTTAAAAGTGATTATTCTCAAAAAAAAGCTCGATATAGCCTTAGGACAGTTTGAATTAGCAGATACGCAGGTTGACGTGTCACCGGATTTTAAAGAAGCTATATTTACGTTCAAAACCGCTGTTGCAACAACTCAATCTTATCTCTTAACCCTTGATGAAGATCTGAACCCAAATCTATTTGACATTTCCACGTCTAAAGAAACGCTAATTGAAGCTTGGGATGGACAAAAGGCCCAACTGAACAATAAAATCCTGCAAGCTTATCCTAAAGAAATCGCCCGAGTTGCGAGTGACTCTTTTCATGTAGTCGAGTTCTCCCCAGATGAGACCAAAGTGCTTTATTCAGCTAAGCAAAATGTCGAGCTACCCTTAGTCATCGACCCCCCACTTATCGCCACGAACCAAACTCCCCAAGAAAGAAACCTTTTAATTGGCGAACTTTATGTATACGACAAAAAAGAAGACAGGAACTATAAAATTTCTAAGTCCGAATTTCTAAATTCTAATAGATCTCAAAATTCTGAGACATTAGATCAATTAGGTCAATTGGAAATTAGAAATTATCCCATAAGTTGGTATTCTGATTCCAAACATTTTGCGATTGATGAAGGAAAGAAAATATCGGTCATGGATTTTGATGGAGAAAATAAACAAGTAGTTTATTCTGGTCCTTTTCAAAGTTCGTTTTTTAAAGTATCAACCGATGGAAAAATTATTGTCCTCATAAATCTTAATCCAGAAACTAATAAATACCCAGACCTATACTCGATTGGAATTAAATAATAATCACACTAATTTTTGCGAATCAAATAATTCCAATTAACACCAATGTCCAATGATCAACTCCAATTTCCAATGAACAATGCTCAATTTGGTAGTATTGAGATTTGGTATTTGGTTAGTATTGGAGTTGCATATTGGATTTTTGCTTATTTTGTTCATTGGCTTTTTTTGTTGTTTTTGTATTGGAAAAAATTCGCATAATGTATTTATACCCTATAATTCGCAGGCACGATATTTTTGCTGAATTAATAAGAAACAATTAATTTAATTAAATTTAA
>OBEQ010460910.1_pt1 | contig 13293 bp, 15 predicted proteins | sample 1670901 | NCBI WGS metagenome assembly OBEQ01 (sample SAMEA104232315, study PRJEB22302) | groundwater metagenome | biome: forest; feature: aquifer; material: groundwater | place: USA | collected 2011-08-07 | depth 5.4 m
AGAAAGCGTCCTCACTAATTCTATCCAAAGCCGTTTAGAGAAGGAAGGTTATTCTTCTAAAGATGATGAAAGTATGAAACTGGCAAATATTATTATAAGAGGAACTTCTGAGAAAGATCAGAGATATCAATCAGCTAAAGAATTAGCAGATGTTTTGGATACTGTTATATTTCCAGTTACAGAATTAAAAGTTAAACTAGTTGAGTTAGATTATACAGTCCCTCCGAAATTAAAAGATTATCAGATAACTTCTCCTCCATTGAGTAAAGTGTATAAAAAAAAATGGGAACAACTTTATGGTGGATTAGAAAAAATAGCTGATGTCAAACCGGTTTATGATTCTAAAACAATACACTCGTTTACAGATGTGTTGAACCATTCGATAAAATCTGAAAATGAAAGAATAAAAAAAGAAAAAGATAAAATAAAAGCAGGATTTGAATTACGTTCTCGACAGAAACAGAACGTTTTACATTACTTTAAATGGGGGGTATTAGCTATTGGAGCAGGGGCGGCGTTATTGTTAGCTTATAAAGGAGTCGATTATGTAATTGATAAACAAAGGATGTATCAACAACAACAAACTATTGAAGAAAAATGAAATTTATTATCTTGCTGTGCTGAAATTAACTCCCCGTTTTACTTTATGCACCAAAGGGAATCTATCATCTTTGATATTTTTTTCTTTAACTCTTAATTATATGCTCTTTATTATGTGGTTATATATCTGCTGGTCTTTTCCAGTTAATCCTTTGAGATCATAATCTTTTGCCTGTTGTAATCTTGTTGATAATGGAATAGTACTATATCTTTTGCCATCATAACCGGCAAGAGCGATACAAAATTCTTGAAACTTTTTGTCAGTTGTTTGTTGTGATGATTGATAGGCAAAGTCAAGAAGATTGGCAATTTTTTTTATTGGTGGGAGAATAATTTTTTCTGTTGATATTGTTTTGTTGCCATATTGTTCTATTATCTTTGGTTGTATTGATGTTGCAGAGTATTTTATTGGTTCTTTATCTGTTGCATCCGTTTTTATTTTATTTTCATGGATTGTGTTTGTTTTTTGGTTTGAATCTTGGGTTGCAGCGGATGTTGCTTCATAGAAACGATGATAGCGATCGATTTTTATGTCTAGCGATGTTAAATTGTCTGTTAGATATTTGTTATCTATTAGGCTGGCGTATTGCTGTAATTGTTTTATTTCTGAAACGTATTGTTTAATTTCTATTGGTGTTGCTTGTTCTAATTTCGAAGAAATATCATTTTTTCTATTTTCGATTAGTAGGGATATTTCATGTTTTTTAGAAGAAATTGCTTTTTTCTGAGTGTTTTTACTGTTGTTATAAAGAGCAATGTTTCTTTTAATATAGATTGCTCCTAAATCATTAAAAGTTTTTTCTTCAATGCTGGTGGCGCATAAAGAGGAAATATATTTTTCAGATAGTTGAATGGGGGTACCGATTATTCTAGTGGTAATCAATTCTATTTTTTCTATTTCTTTTTTTATTTTTTTTTGTTCAGAAAAATAAAGAGGTAAATTTTTGAATATTGTTTCGATATCTTGTTGTATACTTTGGTTGTACTTTTGTGAAATTTCTTTGATGACTTTTACTTCTACTGAGGAATTTGATAAGTGATATTTTTTGATTAATTGTTCTTGTTTTTTATCTTGAATTATTGATTCTACTTTTTTACGAAATAAATATAATTCACTCACATGTTCTATTGAAGTGTATTCTGGAAGAAGGGTGTTGTTTTCTTGAGTGAGAAGAGCAAGGTCATTGTAGAAAGTGTTTAGGGTATAAGAATAGGGTATGATTGTTTGCTGAAAAAAAGAGGTGTGATGATATATTTGGCATTGGTTGATAATTAGTTCAAGATAATGCTGTTTTTTTTCGGTGTTTTGTTGTTCATTCCAAATAATTAGTGTTTTTGGGATGTTTTTTCCTAAGTTGTAATAGGAGAGAAAGCGTTGATGCAATGAAGGAAGGAGTTGTTCAATTGTGTGGGTGGCGGCTTCTATTCTTTCTTGTTGGAAGAATGTTTTTCTTTCATTTTTGGATTGCTGCAGGTAGTTTTGTATTGAAACTATTTTTGATTGTGTTTGTTGAAATTCTTGAGAGGATGGGTGGGAGGAGGTGATTATATGGAGGTGTTTCGATTCATCTGTTGTAATTTCTTCTAGTGTTGCTCTGTGCTTTGCCCATTCCATATATTGATTGATGTCTGCCATTAGTGTTTCCTTGTATGCTATTTTAATTTCTGTGTTATCTTATATTCTCTAACTGTTGTTGTGATTTTAAGTACCACTCATCGCGATGTTGGGGATATTTTTGTCGCATTAACTTATCGGCTTGTTCTAGAGCGTGCTGCCAGTCAATTAAGATGGTTATAGGGTTGTTTAGTTTGTAGCTGTTGTTGTTTTTTTCAAGGATGTTTTTTTTGGTGAGGGAGGAGATTGTTTCTTCGAGAGGGGAGTTGATCATGTATTGGTCGTTTACTTTTTCTTGGATAGTATGATAATTAAGTGGTTCTGTTTCTGACATAATGGAGAGAACGGCTTGGTCAATGACGGAGAGGGTGTTTATGTTGGCGATAAGAGTGGAGCGATATAATGAGAGGGTGTGTTGGTTTTCAAATAGGGAGGTGAATAAAGTTTGGTGGTTTGGTTTTTGGTTGGTTTGAGATGCGGGAGAATCGCTTAATTGGTAGAAAGTCGTACTGCCTTTGATTAAAGTTGATAAATGTTTTACTGCGGAGCGGAAGCGGATATTTCCAGTTAGTTCGGAGGGGAGGTTTTCGATGAGGTAGGGAAAGAAAGGGTTTTTGCTTGAGATGTCGTTTTGTTGTTGTTTGGCGAGGCAATACTTTATGTGTTGTTGGAAGAGTTGGTTTTCTGTTGCGATGTTGGTTGTGATGTCGGAATGGTTGATGAGGAATTCACGTTGAGCAAAGGTTTGGGCGATACGTTTATTTTGTTCTTTGCTGATATCGGTATTTATGATGATGAAGCGGCGATGGAATTCTTCGTCGCGTTGTTTGAGATGGGAATTAGTTATGGCGAAGGAGTATAAGATGGATTTTTTTTTAATTTCAAATGCGTCTATGCCATTTTTTTGGGCGTTGGTTCGGGTGTAGGTGGTAGAGATGCCTTCGGTGAGGTTTTTGATGATTTCTTCGATGTCTTGGGTGAAGACTTTTTGGAGTTCAGGGATTACCCAATATTGTGCATTGTTGGCTTTGGGGTTGTTGTAGAGTGATTTTCCAGTGGTTTGGTGAATGATGCAGTAGGATTCTTTTGGGAATGCTTCCAATAGGGCGTAGAGTAAAGCGGATTTGCCGGAGCCGGAAAGACTTTCGATGCCGATGTTGGCGCCGGCGAGGGTGCCGTAGATTAGGAGTTCTTGATTGGTTTGTTCGCCGACGATGTTTTGGGATTGGAAGAAGTTGTGGATGGATTTGGGAGTGGGTGTGAAGTGGAGTGGGGTGGAAGAGGATATGGTACTTTGATATTCTTGATTAAAGTTTGATAAATTTATGTGTGGATTTGGTGATTCTTTGTTTGTTTGACTATTAATTGTAGATGGTTCATTTTTATTATTATCTTCTTTTGGTGTGTTAGGTGTATTTAATCTTCTTGTCGTTATCTCTTTTAGATAAGGAGTAAGTGTTCGGTTAAGTAGAGGATATGATTGCCATTTTTTTTCTATATTTAAAATATGTTCTAATTCTGATGGAGATACTGGTTCTGGAGAATCAGTTTGATCTAGTTTTTGGATATACTGCTGTAGACTTATTTTGTCAATGAAAAAATCGGACAGTTCTTCTGAAATATTGTTGTATTTATTCATTTTTTGAGTAAGGGTATTTTTTTACATTGTTATACTATGGGTACCTGGTTCAGTCGTTAATGAATATTTTTTTCCTAGTTCTAGATCGTATTTTTTGTATTCTTGGACGAGGTCGGGAGTTGTAATCAATGTGGGGGGAGAGGGATAGGAGGTGAGAACTTTTTCTAAAGCGGTGTTTTGGAGGATGCGATTTATGATACGGCCTGATTTATAGCGTTCATCTGTCTGGGAGAAAGAGAGAATTTGTGCGTAATCAATATAGCCAAAGAGTTTTTGGTTAGGATTATGTTGTTTGGCGTAGTGTTCAATTTTTTGGATGATGGTTCGATGCATCCCTATCAATGCTTCGTCAGTTTCGGGATAGCCAACGTAGAGTTTTTGGAAGCGGGTGAGAAGAGCAGGATCGATTATTTGTTCTACGTTGGTTGCGGCGAAGGTGAGAATGCCGGGAGTGGTGTTTGTGCCATCGAGGTTGGTGTTGAGGGTGGTGACTAATGAGTTTCGTTCGCGATCATTAGGGGAGTTGCCTCTTGCGCCGGCGATCTGGTCAAATTCGTCAAAGAAGAGGATGACGCCGGGGACGTTGTTTTTTTCGATGAGTTGGCGAGCTTGGGTGTAGATCTCTTGGATGTTGGATGCACTTTCACCAAAGTATTTACTACATAAATCGGCGCAGGGGATGCTGCGAAATTCCAAACCGCATTGTTGGGCGAGGGTGTTTATCAATGTGGTTTTGCCGGTGCCAGGAGGGCCGACGAGAAGGTAATTGTGAAATAATTCTTTTGCGGGAAGGAGTTTGGTAAAGTAGTCGCGGTGTTTGAGGAGGGTTGTGATTTTTTTAAATTCTGTTTTGACGTTGTCATGGCCGTGGATGAATGTTTCGGAGGGGAGTGATTTTTCTTCTGTTGGCTGCGGCGAGATAGTCTCTTTTTTTGAGATGTTGCCATTTTGTGGTTTTCGTTCAATATTTTGAGGTGAAGGAGGTATATGGGATACTGAAGAGAATGGAGAAGAGGGTAATGTTGATGAGGAATAACGTGATAAATCAAAATTTGTGTTTTTACTTTCTTTTTTGGATAATATTGAAAAATCAACTTTATATTGTTTGTTTTTTATTTCTATCTGTGGCTGCTCTTCTTTTTTGAGGTATGAAATTTCTTCAAGGCTTGAGGTGCAGAGCCAAGAGAAAAATGAGGAAGTTAATGATTCTAAATAAGGGATAGGGTGAGTTTCTTCTATTGAACGAATAAGAATCTCCAAAGAATCATTTGCAGGAGTGGGAAAATTCTTTTTAAAATCAATCTTTTTATCTTTGAAAAAAGAGGTATTTTCTTCGGAGTTATGGTCTAAAGTTTCTAATGCATAAGATGTGCTAAAATATGTTGCGTACAATAAAGAGGTATGATTTTCTTCTGTTTCTTTTAGTTTATTATAAATTATATGCTGGGTGACAATATAATCTTTTACACTTTGCAATATTTTGTCTTCATCTTTTTTTAGGCAATAGTTTTGGATAACTTTTTTCAGTTCGAATCTCTCTTTAAATTTAAGAACAGTATATGATTCTTGTTCAATTAGTTTAGTGTCGAGGCTGATCATATTTTTATCCCTACTCTATTTTTAGTCCTATATCTAATAGCAAATCTCGTTAATTATGGAACATTTGCGAGATTTGCTAGGATAGTAAATCACCTGGTGTAATGTTCCATTACTTTTGTGATTTACTATAATTGTGTTTTTAATCTCTAATTATTAAAATAAAAAAATAAAAAAAATAAAAAATCTCTAATTATCAAAGATATCTCCCATAGGGTTATCATTTATTTCGCGGACGCGCTGCATGATTGCTTCGTTTTCTTCTTCTTTTTTCTTTACACAGTCTGCAAATGGGCTTGGTCTTTCATTGGGGGTATTTTTTCCCTTTTTTAATTCAAAATTTGTTACTTTTGCAGCGTTTACTTGTCTGTTGTAATTTGATTCGTTAAATGCTTCTCCGATTTCACGAAACATTTGAAGCTGTTTATCCAAATTTGGGATAATCCCTGTTATTTTCTTGGTATAGTCTATATCTCTATTCATGGTGTTGTAGCTTAGTTTTACTTCGTCTGCTTGACCTATAGAGCTGTTCACATATATCTGAAAAGATTCAAGTTGTTTCATGTTTTCTTTTGTGCTTTTTATTTCCAAGTCTACACCACGAATTTTCCCAATCAAATCTCTTTTATGTTTCTCGTATGTAGTTTGATCAAATTTAAATCGAATTATCTCTTTGTTATATTTTAGTTTATCAGTTGGACTTGAACTGTTTTTTATCTTTTCTTTAATATCTTCAATACGAGTGTTTGTTCCACTACATTCTTTTTCAAGTTCTAAAATGGCATTAGCGTATTCTTGTCGAGTTCCTCCAAATTCCATGACTTTTCCATATAATCCACCTGGTTCGTTTTGTAAAGAAGTGTATCCGGTACCATATAATTCTTTGGTCATGTCTTCTTCTAAGCCTTTGAGTTCTAAAATATAGGTGTCCAATCCTTTTTTAGCATCTTTGAATCTATTTTCTGGATTTTTTACAATATTCACTAAGCGGATCCAATATGGTTTAGCAATATCGGGAACATGTTCCACATTAATTCCTGCTTCAGAAAGTTTGGTATCATATTTTTCGGTTATCTTTCTCATATTATCCATGGTATATTCTTCTCTTCCTGTCACTTTTTCGATTAAACCGGATAAAAAGGTTCGTCGTTGGCTATGTTCTTTTGTTAATTGTTCTAATGATTTCTCTTCTGTTTTATTTCCTGTACTGTATGTTTCTGCTACGTCTGCCATAGTAATTTCCTCCGTTTTATGTTTTTTAATTTTTTTTGTAATTAGTTAAGTGTGCAGGTGAGATAGTATTTTACATTCTGCTATCTAGTTCGAATTGATTATATCTACAAAAATGAAAAAAAATAAAAAAAATAATAAGTCTATAACTGGTCTTATTTTCTATATTTTCAGTTAGATCTTATGGTTTATAGACTTGGACTTGTGACTGCAGGTCCATTTTTGCGGTTGGTGTTTTCAATGCTGCGTCTAAGCCGTCAGGGAAAGCGATGCTGTAGACATTGCCACCAAACATAGTGTTTTTGGTGACGATTCCTGTTTTGCCGCTGATGCTGTCTTTGACAGTCAAGCCACGAAAGCCGGCGTCCTTTGCTACAACATATTCTAATGACAAGTCTTTGGCAGATGCGACGCCTTGTGGGACTTGAACATCTTTATAGGTTGTGTCAAAGGCAGCTAATTCTGCTTGGTAGATAGCTTTACAATCTTTGCTATCTGCTTTAAAGACACCATAGCCGATGCCTAATCCTACTGCTGCTCCTACTGCTGCTCCTACTGTATATTTTGCTAATTCTTTGAGTACACTCATTTTATTTTCCTCCGTGTTTTTTGTTTTCTTTTTTATTTTGTTTTTATCGTTTTTTGATTTTTTTCAAACATTTATCTTACTCTTTTTTTTGGTTTGTCTATTCTAACAAGTCTTTGATTTTTTGTTTCCAGTTACTTTGTCCGGGGGGACAGGAAAGTGAGGTGTATATTTTTCCTTGCTGGATGATGGGAACTTTTTCAGTCTGAGTTAGTTCTTTGTCTAAGGCGACATACATAAACGTTTGTTGTAATGAACCATACACTTGAACTTTCGCAAGAACGCCTTTCTGTGCGGTGTTGTTATCAGTAAAGACAAAGCCGCGAAAGTTGTTTGGCTGGGATACAAGATAGTCAATGCTGATATCTTTTGGTCCAATTACGCGTTCAGGTGAATTGATGGTGCTGTATTTTTGTTCTATGATGGTGAGATCTTGTGATGAAGATGATTTTATACCAAGTGGGGTTGTGTGGCAGTTGTAACATAAAGCATAGCCGGCAGCACTTCCTGCGACAAATAGGAAAGATTCGGAGAGAATTCCCATGTTAGTTGCCTCCTTTGTCTGGCGAGGAAAATTGCACGCCATAACTTTTGTTTAATTGGTCGAGCCAGAAATTTAGTGGTTTTTCTTTGATGATTGTGCTGTAATTTTCTGAGGAGAGTTTGGGCATGGATTCTTTTGTTATGTTGAGAAGTTGGGTTTGGTTCCAAATAGGGACTGATTGTGAACAATATGCGAAAGTGTGTTGAGAATATTCTTGGGTGGGTACTATTTTTTGTTCTTTTTCTATTATCTTTTGTTCTAGATTAAATAATTGAGCGGCAGTAAAGTTGTCAATATTTTCTAGAGTGATGGTGTAAGCGCGTTGGGCAGCAGCAGTTGGTTCAAGATGTTGATTAATTGTTTTATCTGTACTATCTACCATCTCTTTAAAATATGGCTGGGTAATTCTTTTTTTTATTACGTCGATTGTTTCGTCGTAGGCTTGGCGAAAACGATTTTCGTTGTTTCTATTTTTGTTTTCTTCTGTTGGTGTTGTGTTTGCGGGAAGAGTTACGGGAGAAGGAGTGCTGTTGACTTTGAGTTCTAAGGCGTTAATTCGGTAATTAACGTTCTGTTCTATTTTTTGGTCTACTTTTTGATCTACGGTCTGTTCTAGTTTTGTGTAGGCGAGCTTGATTTTTTGGTCTACTGTTTGATTGACTTTCTGGTCGATAATTTTTTCGTAGTCGATGGGAGGTGGGATTGGTTTTGGAGCAAGAGTTGGCTGTGATGTGGAAATTGGTTTTGAGGGAGTTTGGGGAGTTGATCTCTTTTCTAAGTATTCGGAGTATTTGGCAGGGATAATATGAGCGAGAGATTGTTTGATCTCTTTGCTGTAGTAGGCACCGGCAAGTGTTGCGCCGCTGATAGATGTTATGAATCCAAGTGTGGTTATAGTTGTTTTCCATTTCATGTACTCTCAAAATGGAGTGATGTATTTAGGGTTGTGTTGTAGTTAGGTATACACGTTTGGTTAGAATTTGGTGAGGGGTATGTTAAAATTCTAGTTTGTCGTTGAGATTGTAATTGTTATTTTTGTGGGCTAATTCAATGACGTATTTTGCTTTATTATTTGTGTTTGTTTTGTAGAATGTGAATGGTTTGAAGTTGTGTTTTATTTCAATGATTTGTTTGTGTTCGTTTAGTATAAGGATGTCGAGGGGGTAGAAGACGAAGAAGTTGTGGAGCGAGATTTTTTTAGGTGAGGGGAAGGTCATGATGAGGTTGTGTTTGCGATGGAACATTAAGCCGATGGCTTGTTTGAGGAGAGTGGTTGCTTTTATTTCTTGTTCGGAGATTTCTTTGTTTTGAGTGAGGTTGTGGATCATTTTTTTAATGTTAATATTTAGTTTAGGTTGGTTTTACAATGCGTGTTACGGGGTATTCTTTTAGGTTTATATGATGAATTCTAATACCTTGTCCAACATAGCCGCTTGCTACTAATGCGTCTGCGGTATTGTAATTATATTTTAAAACTATGGCACTATGAAGACCTTTCCAGCCAGGATTTTTATTATTATACCAAAGCCAATCGCCAGGTGTAATATTTTTCATCATTTTAAGATTAGCGTGATGAGTTCCGCAATCTTTTCCTTGGTAATCTGTGTCGCGATAGATTTCTTGTTGTTTTACTCCTGCTTTGGTATATATATCTTGAGCAATAAGACCGCAATGTTTTGGTTCATATGTTTTATCACTTAATTTTTCTTTTACTTGTTGTAGAGCGGTTTCAATAATTTTTTGGGCGGGAGCGAGGCAGTTGATATCATTTAGTAGGCTGTCGATACTTTCTGTTGTGTGGTACGTTTTTTGAGAAGTAGTCATCTTTTCATTTTATTTCTATTTTCCATAGTTCATCGCCAACATAATGAATATTTTTGATGACTTTGCCGGTGGTGAGGATGCGAAGTTGTTCGGTTGAATGTTGTGAGATGCCGATGGCTAATGGTTTTTTGTGGGTTTGGTCGATGATGCAAATAGGTTGAGATGGTTGGATGTTGTCGTCTATATTAGTTATGCCGGGGCGCATGACGTCAGCACCATTGATGATGAATTTGATGGCGTTCATGTCAATGGTTATAGTTTTTAAGAGGGCGGGGTGGGTTTGGAGGAGTTTTAGGGTGGGGATGAGAATTTCTTTTTTTGATTCGGGTAGGGTGTAATAGAAGAAAGAGTGTTGGGAGTTGATGAGGATGATTTGTTTGATGGTTTTGAGTTGAGGGGTTTCGAGAAGTTGGGCGGTGTCTTGTTTGGAGAATTCTATGTTAAGATTATTTTCTTGGAGTTCTTTGTTGAGGTCTTTGAATGAGAGGGTGGTGCGTTTCATGTGTGAATTAGTTTTAGTTTTTATATTCTGTTTCTGTTATTCGCTTATTACTTTTAAAGAAGTATTTTTGAATTCTTTGTCGAATGTAGCGATGTGCTGGATGCCAAAGGATTGGCAGGTTAGAAAAGAATTACAATCAGTGAAATTTAACGTGAGATGAGTTTTTTGAAATAATTTCCATGTTTCATTGGTGAGGTGGCTGTCCGTGATGATTAATGTTGTTGTTTCAGAAGCGTTTTTTCCAATTTCAAGAGCTTGTTTTTTCCCCCATTTACGCAGGGCAACAGATATTATCTCGTCAAAAATGTGGTCAGTGATAAAAATTTCGCCGTATTCGTTATTGTCTATCTTTTGACAAATATTTTTTGCGTTTTGATAATGGACGTCATTTAGATTGTTAAGGGCGAGAAAATAACTGGCGTCAAGAAATATACTCATGCATATAGTACCTCGTCTATTTGTTCGCTGAGGTGTGTGGTGTCGGGGCCGCCTGCGAATGGTTTTATGGAGGAGAGTTTGCGTTTTGGCTTGTGGGTATGAGTGATAAATGTATGCATGGCAAGAGTGAGAGCTCGTCCTACGGTTACTTTGTTTTGTATAGCGTAGCTTTTAAGTTCGCGAAATGTCTTTTCATCTATATCTTTTACAGTTATTTGAATTGCCATGTGGTACAACTAGTACTACAAGTATTTAAATGTTGTGTTGGGGTGCAGGCGGTTGTGTTTTGTTAAAGATTAAGAATATAAAATTTGAAAGCGGAGTCCTTGGATATCAATTATATCTTTATTATTTAAGATAATGTTGTCGTCATGATGGATATATTTTGAGTTTATTTTACTTCCATATTTAGAATGTTCTTCAAATTTATATTTTCTGAATCCAGCATCCCAACTCAGTGTAGCGTGTTGTCTTGAGATTTTAGATGATGCGGGTTGGTTGGCAATCATAATATTGGCTCTTTCTTTAACAACCAAAATCTCCTCTTTTACTGGTAATTCTGTTACACGGCCAATACTAATTGTTTCTTCTTTAAGAATAAATGTGGCAAGTAGTTTGTTAGATGAAGTTGGTGCATAAAATAGAAGTTGAGCTTTTGTTGTTTGTAACCAACTAAATGGATTTATCGGTTGTAAAAATGATTGTAAATTCATTATTTACCTCTTTTCTTTCCAATCAACGAAAGTGTCTTTCTTTCTGTTGATGAAGTAGAGGGTTAAGAAGAAGGTGATGACTAAGATGATGAAGCCGATTTTGCTTTTGGAGTCAAAGTAACGCATGGTGGCACCAAAAGTGGTGACGATACTTGAGAGGAATAGGCCCATGGTGACGGAGTCTTGTAAGTTTGGGAGGAAGAGGGCGATTAAGAGGATGATAAAGTTAAAAGCGATGATAAAAATGTATTTCATGCCTTCGTATTGGTTTTTGGATTGTTCCCATGTTTGCTGGGTTTGATGTTGTTCTTTTTGGCAGTCTGTTTGTTTCTTTTCTATTTTTTGTTGTTCTTCTACGGAGGTTTTTTCGGTTATTGGTTGAGGATATTTTTGATAGCAATCATTATATCCATTGTAATATGAATCTGTGCCAGTGTATTTTGGAAAGAAGACATTGGCGCCTAGGAAGACCATAGGTGTATATAATAATAGGATGATTAAAACGTAGATTAATTTTGTCCAATTCATATTTATTATTAATTTAAGAGGATATTTAATACTTGTGGTTGTGATTGTTGGTAAAAGTTTTGGTTTCTTTTGAGAAAATGGTAAAATTTTGGTTCTGGGTGGTTCTTTTCTTTACTTTTTAAGGGGGAATGTTTATAAATGGAGTGATTATTTTAAGTTTATTGGCAAAAATGCATATATTTTATATGCTTTTCAATTTGAGGTTCTTATGAATACTACAACATTACGTGAACGGCTCGAAGCGGCGTCAGTAGCGCAAGCGGTAGATTCACGTTTTAAGTATGCGGAGAAGAAGTGTATTGGGTATGGAGGGATGGGGGTTGTTTATGAGGAACGAATGATGGATGGAGTCGGAGTGATTGTGCAGAAAGTTAATTTAATTTCGCAGGAGCATATTCATCATTATCCGGAAAAAGGAATTGTGCCGTTAGAAAGCGTTATGTATGAGGATGATGTGGCATGGGGAAATATTGTGTTTCGCAGAAAAGGAAGTTCTTATGTTGATGTACATTCGTTAATGCATCCTGATTTTTATGCGTTGAAACATGCGGTATATGAGTATCAGAATTTACGGGCGGTGAAAGGAAGGGAGTATTTTCAACAAGTGGTTGAGGAGGTGTTATATACAACTGATAAAAATATTGATGTTACCGCAGATAGGGAATTCTTTTTATTAGATGGGCAGTTATGTGTACGTACAATTATGACTAAAGTTCCGGGCTATTCTTTAGATTATTTATGTTCTGATAAAGCGAGTTCGGAGGAGAGATTGAAGCCTCAGGATATTGTTAAGATAGGGTATGATATTGCTCACGCGTTGAAATATTTAGGGCAGGAGAAGCATATTGTGCATAGGGATGTTAAGCCGGCAAATATTGTGTATAATCAATTTCGTGAGAATACTGATAATAATAAAGTTGTTTCAGGTGCTGGCCAAGCGTATTTGATCGATTTTGGAAATTCGATGCGGGTGGAGAAAGGATTGAAAGATGTGTCTTTATTGCACGATATTGCATTATTACTTAAGAAAGATCATGGGTCGATGTTTTCAGGTACACCTGGTTATATGTCACCGGAGATTATCTTACGTAATGCGGTAACAGAACAGAGTGATATTTGGTCGCTGGGATGTTCGTTGTTTTTATTGATGAGCGGGAAAATGCCTTTTTTATCCGATACATTGGGGGCGAGATTTACGTTGTCTAAGCGTGAGGAATTACGTGATATGTTGAATGATTGTTCTACTTATAATTCTGATTTGATTGAGGGGGTGTGTAGGATGTTTGCGCGCGAGCCGAAAGAGCGGTCGTTAGATTATTTTTTAGAAGAAGCAGGAGAAGTTTTAGGGGGTAGGAAAAATGTGCTGCGTTCAACAGCTGTGTCTTTGTATACAGGGTTAGGAGATAGTTTTGAGGGGGTATTTCCGGATACACTTAAGCAGAAGATGTTTCATGAGCGAACGACGGTACAGTTTTAAA
>OBEQ011173147.1_pt1 | contig 13293 bp, 17 predicted proteins | sample 1670901 | NCBI WGS metagenome assembly OBEQ01 (sample SAMEA104232315, study PRJEB22302) | groundwater metagenome | biome: forest; feature: aquifer; material: groundwater | place: USA | collected 2011-08-07 | depth 5.4 m
ATATTTTAATTTTGGGGGAAGAAAATTTTTTAATCCAAATCATAAAGTCGAAAATTTATTAATAATTAATTTACTAAAACTTATGTCAATCATTTTTAGTGCCGCAATAATGTTAGGAACGCTTGGGATTATGATAGGAGGCCCACTCGCAATATTTTTTGCTTTCAAGGCACATGGTGAACAAGACCCTGTTTTAAAAAAGAAAATTAAGCGCAAGGCGTTGTGGAGTATTTTAGGACCAATTTTGTTAATTTTTGTTTCCATAACATTATGGGGAATTATCCAAGCCATTAAGGCGACATAAAATATGGATAACTCTACGACACAAAATGTAATCGCACAGAAACAAGATAAAGGAATGTTTTGGAAAGTTGGCATGATTTTTGTCTCTTATTATGTTGCAATTGTTTTAATAATGATACCCGTTAGTTTGATTTGGTTTTTTGTTTTCATTGGGCAAGGTCATTCGGTTGCTGATCTCTTAAAAATGGATGGCGAATATTCATTTATTTTTTCTTTCATTATTCTGATTATTGGCTTGGTTGGTATCCGATACGGAGTTCGTTATGTGGCTCGCAAAGCTATTATTGAACAAAAGGATGTAATAAAAATTATTATGTGGTTTGCGATTGTTCAGGTAATTTTGCAACTGATACATATTTCGCAAGCAAGTTTGTTATCACTAATTTCGAGCTTAATAATTTTGATTGTGAATTGTTTTGCGATAAAGTTCTTTTTTCAAAAATCATTACAATCCAGTATCTAGGTATTCGCTCTGCGAATTCTGAATTTAATGCCGCCAAAGAAAAACTTGAAATTGTCAGCGGTGCGGCTCCACCGCCTTTCCTAATTTTCGCGGGGGGAATTCCTCGCCGCCTGCGGCGGCGAAAACGGTTCGGACTATCTTTAGAATACTGCACAAACGAGTCTGCGAGTTGCGCGCCCAGAGCAAGCCGACTGCTCGGCTTGCGGTTGGAATCGAACAGCGGAGTCATGTCCCGACACCAGTCGGGACAGACGAGCTGGTGCCCAGACAAATTTTTTTGATGAAAAAAATTTAGTTGCGGGCGATTCCAACTGGGCACACTTTTCAGATTCTTGATTCTATCCTATAAAGGAAGATCAATGGAGTAAAACCCCGGGCCGAGAAACAGAAGCGAGGAGGTGATGAGAAGCAAAAGCAAAATAAATCCGAGCGACAACGAAAAAACATTCTCGTGTTTACCTTTTACTTTCGCGCCTATGGCAAGCAAGATGGACAAGACGAGAGCTGTTACTTGAGTGTATAGTCCAATGATAAACATTATTCCGCCGAGTATTTCAATTATGGCGAGAATCAAGAGCCAGAATTTGCCGGGGTTTACTCCAAAGCGTTCAAGCGTGGCGGATTTTTCTCCCACTCGTCTAGTGATATTTAGATAGCCGAATGCCACAAAAATAATTCCGATGACAATTCGGAAAGCGAACGGCACAACCAACTGGTATGAAAACAATGTTGGGAAAACGCTTAACATGGCAATATGATAACATATTAAAAGATAAATTATCAATTTTCCCGCCCCGCAAAGCGGGGCGGGCAGGCAATCATCAATTTTCAATCAATGCCAAAACAAAAAAAAGAAGTTTACATTATTTTGCACAACATTCGGAGTATTCACAATGTCGGTTCAATTTTTCGCACCGCCGATTGTCTCGGTGTTTCAAATATTATACTTGTGGGATTTACGCCCACACCGCTTGACCGTTTCGGAAGAGTGCGTAAGGATTTTGCCAAAGTGTCTTTGGGCGCGGAGAAGACGATTTCGTGGAGGCACTTTAAGACAGCCCCTCAAGCGTTTTCATTTCTTAAAAAACGCGGTGTTCAGATTATCGCCGTTGAACAAGACGCTCTTGCTGTTGACTATAAAAAAATTAAACCGCGTTACCCGACAGCCTTTATTTTCGGCAATGAAGTTTTGGGCATTCCCAAAGCTTTGCTTAAACAGTGCGACAAGATTTGCGAAATTGGAGTGGTCGGCTCCAAAGAGTCGCTGAATGTTTCAGTGGCGGTCGGGATTGTTTTAGCGAGAATTCTAAAGCGCTAGAAATGCGCCAAAAGTGAAAACCTAATAGGTGATGGCGTCAATGACTTTGCCATTCTGGTCCAGCAGTTGAATGAGCTCCCTACGATTTTTCCAGAGCGGGTCGTCGCGTTTGAGATAAATTCTCCACGAAGAATCGTAAAAGTTTTTGTCGTTTTTGTGGTGGTCAACGCATTTGGTGTAGTTAATTTCATTTGTTACGAAACGCTGGCATTCCGGGGAAATTGAGGGCGGTACGGAGGTAATAACAGTGCAACTTGGCAGGGAATTGATGTAGTCAAGGCAGGCGTCGTTGTACTGGTTCATCGGCGGAGGCAAGTTTTCGCTTCCGGGCGCCGGGCAACGCGAAGGCAGACCAGGGTTGAATTGTTGATATTGATTGAAAAAACCTGTACACATATTTGGGCGGAAAGACATGCCGAGAGGAGAACGGCCAGTGATGATGTAAGCCGTTTCGCCCGGGGCGAGGAAAACCGGTTCTTCAATATTGATTTGGTTTTGGAAGGGGAGGTAAGCACCCTTGGGAATTTGAGTTCCGAGACCGCTGACCGAGCTTTGGAGACGCAGGCCGGAAATTAACACTTTTTCCATGTTGGTGTCAGTAGCGCGAATGGTAATATATTCATTCGCAGCGCTTCCCGATGCGGTAACACCTTGGATTGAAAGTTTTTTAGTTAAAGGCGAGGCGCGGTTGGCTTCATCAAGCTTTGCCAGTTCTTTTTTAATTTGTTCCGCTTTCACGCCCGCGTCTATCAGGCCTTGCGACACTTCTTCTCTAGCTGTCAAAGTTTTTTGAGGTTGCGCGCTACTGCTGTAGCCAGTTTCGTTGTAGTAGGAATTTTGGCCAATGTGAATGGGGTCGGTACCATAAGTTTCTCCCGACGGCGTGATGAAGGGCTGTTTTGAAGTCGGTTTGTTAAGTCCGCCCGAGACAAACCAAAAAATCCCAAAAATAATAATGAGCCCAAAAAACCATTTTACATCTTCGTGCATGGGTGAATTATAACACGACACAAATTACAAATGAAAACTAATAACACGAATGACACGAATAGTTAAGAGCCACTTTATGATATAGAGCGTACGAATAATTCGTGTCATTCTCATGAATTCGTGTATTAGTGTCGCGTCTGATGTGTATCACAAAAGTGCGCGCTTCGGCCACCGAGGCGGAGCTTCTTTATTGTTCCACTACAGCCTTTTCGTCCGCAAGGTTTCCCGGTGTTTCTGTAGGCTTTGTGATGATGGTGGAATTTTCCGTGAACGCCAAGCGGATTTCTGTAGTCCGATGTGGAGTCGCCACCGAAGTCAATGCCTTTGGTCAAAGTTGTTTTCATTGCCCGAAAAAGTTTTCTGAAAACTTTTTCGGGTAGCATTGACGGCAGACTTAACGGATGAATGTCTGAAGCGTAAAGCATTTCGTCAGAATAAACATTTCCTACGCCAGCGACAACTTCCGGGTTCATCAAAACTTGTTTGATTTTGCCACGGGGTTTGCTCATAAGTCTTTCGCGGAATTTTTCAAAGCTAAAACTTTTTTCAAGCGGTTCGGGGCCGATTTCTTTGAGGTGTGGCGAGCTTGCCAATTTTTCCGTCGGCGCGACGGTTATTTTGGCGAACCTTCGCATGTCGGAAAGAGCGAGGTGTTTGCCGTTACCCAGCGTTATCACAAACCGAATGAACTGATTTTTGGAATCTTGCAATGGCCCTTTTTCTGTTGCCGTCCATTCTTCTCTTCGTTTGAAAATTGAAAATTGATAATTGAAAATTCTCTTGTATGTTCCATACAAGAGGTGCCCCGTCATCTTCATATGAACTATCATTGTTTGTCCGTTATCAAGCTCCAGCAGTACATTTTTTCCCCGCCGATAAATTTTCGTAAACCGAGCCCCTGAAATTTTTCTCGCAAAGCCTCTGAAAAATTTCGGGTCTTTTATATTATCTTTTCCCGTGTGATAGTCGCTCCCATAATTCGTCCAGACAGCTCTAATCCGCAAGCCTTTCAAAAGCCTGTTTAGCATCGTTGCGGTTGTATGCACTTCGGGCAGTTCGGGCATAGAAAAGTTGCAAGTTAGAAAGTTTTAAGGTTATAAAGTTCTGACGAGGCTTTTACAATTTTGTTATTTCCTCCCGAACTACTGTCGCGTCGTCCCATGCAAGTTTAGAGCCATTCGGCCCCATTATAAACGGGTCGGTGCCTTTGCCAGTGATGAGGACGACAGAGTCGGGGGTGGCCACGCGGAGCGCGGTCGCAATTGCCTCCCGCCTATCTAAAATAGTTTGCGGTTTCTTAATTTTCATTCCAACCGCCATTTCCTCTAAAATTCTCAAAGGGTCTTCATCATACGGGTCTTCATTTGTCAGAAAAACTTCCTCGCAATATCTTTCGGCAATTTCGGCCATCACAGGCCGTTTCCACGAGTCGCGTCCGCCACCGGTATTTCCAAGTACGGCAATTTTTCTGCGATTCGGAAACGCCTGATAAAGTTTCTCAAGTGAGTCTGGCGTATGAGCGTAGTCCACAACCACTGTAAAATTTTGTTTACCCCGAGCTTCGTCGAGGGGCCCAAGTTCAACATGCTCAACCCGCCCTTTGATAACCGAAACTTCCCCCAACGCGCTTTTGATAATTTTCACCGAGATGTTTTGACTTTTGGCAAAAGTCGCGGAGGCGAGGCAGTTGTAAATGTTAAAAATTCCTTCAAGCTTGCAAGCTATTTTTTCCCCGTCAAACATAAACGAAATTCCTCCCGAATGCGTCTCGTACGGTTTTGCTTTTTCAAGCGAGTAAACGAGCTTTTCGGGGATATTCAGCGCCAGAAATCTCGCGGATTCTTTTTCATCGCCATTGACCACAAGAACGCGTTTTTTGGCAGAAGTTTCAAGCGCGCGACCGATGGAAAGTTTCGCTTCAACATATTTTTCATACGAGCCGTGCGACTCAATGTGCTCTGGCGAAAGGTTGGTGAAAATTAGCGCGTCAAAGGCGATGAACTTGTGCCGAAATTGTTTTGCCGCTTCCGAAGTCATCTCAATCACCGCGTAATCGCATTTCGCGACAACCGCTTGCCTTAAAAGTTTCTGCACAAAAAATCGCCCCGGCGTTGTCATCTTGTAAAGATTCGGCTCGCTCCGCTCGCCGACCTTAAATCTTATTGTCCCCAAAACCGCCGTTTTATATCCCGCCTCCTCCAAAATGGCGTTCGTCAATTCCACCACCGAGCTTTTGCCTTTTGTGCCTGTAACCGTCACCACTTTGATTTGGCGGGAAGGGAATCGGTAAAAAACCGCTCCAAACAAGGCCAGTAAATAATGGTAGGCGGGTCGGGCCAAAGAAACAGTTCTCTTTGGTAGGGCTTTTTTTAACAATCTTAAAAAAGATTCCATATTCGGTATCACACCATTGTAATGATAATATGGACAAAGACAAACTAAAACATTATTCAAAAAAATCCAGACGACTTTCTGATAAAATGCGCGAAAGAAAAAGAAGAGATGTCTTATAAACTTGTCAGTGTCAATGAAAATAACTAGAATATGTATCACAATAGCTCTAGCGCACCCCAGTCGCAAAAAGGGTGCTGTGTAATCGCTAATTCCTAATTCTTAATTCAAAATTTCGGCTATTTACCAAGTAGCTTCAGCGCTTGCTTAATCCGCTCGCCCGGTTTGGAGATTTCTTTCGGCAGTTTTTTTAGCACTGTTTTTACTTAAACAAATCTGAATGACTGCCGATGTCAACAAAGGTTAAAGTTTTCTCTCTGGCGTCAGTTTCATAGATAAAAAGTAAGTCGTTTTTGATGTGGCATTCAAAACAACCCTCATACTCGCCTTGCAATGGGTGATTTTGATAATGTGCGTCAAGCTTGCGACCAGCAACAAGTTGATTTAACACTAAAGCGGTTCCAGCTTCATCAAAACTGCCAGAACGACGGAGTCTTTATCAAAGATTTTCGGCCTTGCTTTGAGTAAACTATTCTGTACATATCTGTTACTTTTTGAAAATATCTGAAAACATTTCTTCTGCAGTGTTATAGCGTTTGCCATGTTTTTTTGCCATAGCAATTTCTTTTTTGTAAAGGTTCCAGTGTCGTAACTTGTGGCCGTGTTTTGTAGTGGGAATAAAAGCAATAGACTCGGTTGCGACGACCTGTTCCAAAAAAAGTTTTACGCCAGATGAGAGGTCAAGACCTAAATCGCGTAATGTTTTCTGGGCTTTTTTCTTGGTGGCAGGATTAATCCGAATGCTAATGAGTGAAGATGAAATCATAAAAATTAGGTTAAGCTACTTAATGTGGTCATTTTAACAGATGTATATACATTGTCAACACAGCCATAGCCATATTACTTTCCAAGCAGTTTCAGCGCTTGCTTAATCCGCTCGCTCGGTTTGGAGATTTCTTTCGGCAGTTTTTTGAGAGCCTCGCGGGCTTCGCGTTCGCTGTAGCCGAGGGCTTGAAGGCCGAGGAGCGCGTCGGATTCGTCGCGCATGACCCCATCGTCTTTTTCTTCTGGAAGAAAGTCAATTTTATCCCGCAGTTCAAGCACAATTTTTTCCGCGATTTTCCTGCCGATACCGGAGACTTTTGTGAGGTGCGCCGTTTCGCCCGAAGCAACCGCCTGCCGAATATTTTTTATGGTAGTAACGCTTAAAATTCCCAGCGCGGTTTTTGGGCCGATGCCGGAAATTGAAATTAACAGCTCAAAAAAATCAAGTTCCTCCTTTTCAAGAAAGCCGTAAAGGTCAAGGGCGTTTTCCCGAACGGCAAGATAAGTCCAAAGGCTGGCCGTCTCGCCTTGTCTCTTTCCTAAAGTTTCCAAGACTTCGGTCGGCGCGAAAACTTTGTAGCCGACGCCGTTTGTTTCCAACACCGCGAACCGCTCGCCCATGTGAATAATTTTTCCGTGGAGGTGAGAAATCATGAGAATAGTATATAGTAAGTAGTCTGTAGTTGGTAGCAGAAAACGAAATAATTTGCCATTTTTTAATTAATTTGCTAGACTGCCGAGACTTAAGTTTGTATTTTTGTTGTCTACTAACTACCTACCATATACTAATTACTTCCCCAATGGCCATCACCTCTTCAGCAAAAAAAGCTATCCGCAACTCGCTCCGCAGGCGAGTGTTTAACGCGCGAAGGGCAGACGCTGTTCGGAAACTGACCAAAGAAATCAAACAATTTGTGGCGGGGAAGAAACTCTCGGAAGCCAAGGCGCTTCTCCCGAGTGTTTACAAAGCGATTGACAAGGCTTCTAAAATGAACACTTTTCACAAAAACCGCGCTTCAAGAAAAAAGTCTCAAGTGGCGCGGTGGCTACAAAGTTAGGTAGAAAAAATAAAATCCCCGTCCTCGCTTTTTATTTGCCAACATAGGGGTTATAATTAAACGCATGCGTATAACCTCAAAATTCTATGTTTTTTGAATTAGTCATCATTGTGATAGCGGCTGTTGTTGTTTTGCGCCAAAATAGTCGGATTGCCCGTATTGAAAAAATGCTTGAGGGCAAGCCGAAAGAGTCCGTGGTGGCATCCGCGTCTCCCGCGCAGGCCGCTTCTTCAGAATCTGTTTATCAAAATGGCAAAATTTTGCCACCGATTGGTACGACTCAAACGCTTTCGCATGAAGAAGCCTCCGGAAGATTTCTTGGAAAGCTTGGCGTTGTCGCTGTGCTTGTTGGCGTCGCCTTCTTTCTAAAATACGCTTTTGATAATAACTGGGTCGGCCCTTCAGGTCGCGTTATGACAGGTATTCTTTTTGGACTTGCGTTTCTTGTTGTTGGCCAGATGCTTCGCAAAAAATATCTCAATTATTCCGACCTTGTCATGGGCGCAGGCTTGGGAATTTTGTATCTTTCCGCTTATTCCGCGCACTCGTTTTACGGGTTGATTGATTCTTTTACCACTACGATATTCATGTCGCTGGTTACCGCGCTTGCGGTGGTAATGAGTGTTGTGAATGCGACCGTAACTCTCTCCGTGGTGGGCGTTATCGGCGGTTTTGCCACGCCGTTTCTTGCTGGCGTTCATGAAAATAACATGCTCGGTTTGTTCGGTTACCTTTCAATTCTAAACATCGGTGTTCTTGGCGTTTCATTTTTTAAGAAATGGCCGAAGCTTGTGGTTGCGGCTTTCATCGGCGCCGCTATAAATTTTTTCAGCTGGTATTTAACATACTATAGTGAAAATTTTCTTGCGCCGACACTTTTCTTTTTATTCTTGTCGTTTATTATTTTCGTTGCGGCGAGCGTGGCGCGGGCGCTTACCGCTGGCATCAAGGCGGAGCAGTCTGATTATTTTCTGCTTGGTTTTAACGCTTTCGCTTTTGCCGTGATGGGTTACAACATTCTTGACGGTCATTACCACGCGGTGCTCGGATTCGGAGCGGTTTTAATCGCTCTTGTTTACTCGCTTGTGGCGTATCTCGCCAACAAATACAATCCCCAGGACATCGCGCTCAACATATTTTTGCCTGGGCTTGCCGTAGTATTTCTTTCGGTCGCGGTGCCACTGCAATTTTCCGGCCCGTGGATTGCGGTCGCGTGGTTTGTTGAGTCTTGCTTCCTTTACATGGTGGCTTCCATTATCAACAATCGCGGTTTTCAGATTATGGGTCTTGCGGTTTACGCGTTCGGGTTAGTTGACTTTTTTTCTTGGGCTGGCAGGATTGTTTACGATAAAAATTTTACGCCGATTTTTAACAGCTCGTTTGCCGTTCTTGTGTTGGCGATTGTCGTCGCGTACGCGATTGCTTATGTGTACCGAAAATACGGCAGCGTGAGCGTGGAGATTCAGAAACGCGGTGCTACGGCTTTTGTGATTATTGCCAATGTGCTGACGATATACGCGGTTAGTTCGCAGGTTATTTTTTATCATAATGCCGAAAAAGTCATAACGGCAGAAAAGTATCAGACCGATACGCGAGATGCCAGCCTTTATAATTCCGGTTACGACACTTCTCCCTCCGTAGGTGTTGCTAACCAAGCTTATTACCAAGAATTATCAAATATCACTAATCGTTCAAACACGCTGGTATCTATTTTTTGGACTCTATACGCGGTTTTCCTGACGGGAATCGGTTTCGCAAGACGACTTGCCGGTGTTCGTCGTCTAGGCCTCGTTCTATTTGTGGTAACGGCGTTCAAAGTTGTTGTTGATGTGTGGAGTCTTGGACAGTTGTATCGCATCGTTTCGTTTACTGTGTTTGGCGTGGTTGCCCTCATTGCTTCCTTTGCTTACGCGAAGTACAAAGACCGCTTAAAAGAAATTGTATAGCATTTGAATTTTCATGTCGTTACTCTTTTCAAAAAAAGCATTTTGGCGCGGCGTTATTGTTTTTTCATTGTTTGCGTCGGTTCATTTTGCTTACGCAAAATTTACGCCAAGCGACTTCCGCTACGAGCGTTCAATTTCCGCGCCGTCCAAAGGGGACTTTGTGAAAGTTGCGCTACCGCCAGATATTTCCCGAACAAGTCGCGCTTTAGATGATGTTCGGATTATTGACCAAAATGGCGCTGAATCCCCGTACCTCATAACCCGCAGTCTTACAAGTAAAGGTGGCGCTGTTTTTGCGCGTATTATTAACCAGACGAGCTCAAACGGCAGAAGCCAATTTGTCGTTGATGCGGGAAATGCAGGCGTTGTTCGCGCAAAATTGTTGCTTGACACAAAATCGCAAAATTTCAAACGCCAGGTTAGCATATATTCCGCAAACACTTTACTGCCGATTGACTCTGACGCTTGGGCGTTTATAACGAACAAAGGCTATATATTCAAGTTCACCGATTCCGTTACAGGTTTTTCTTCGGGCAAAAATGATATTGATTTTGGGCCGAGTACCGCTCGTTATTACAAAGTGATTATCGGAGAGGGAAGCGAAGGAGCTGTGTCTGTTTCTGGCGCCACGCTTTTGGGAGACACATCTGTTGATATGCCGTCGTACACAAAAGAAGTATCGGTAACAACATACAACAACAGCAACAAGCGAACGACGGAGGCGACCGCCGACCTTGGAAGTGTTGGATATCTCACCAATGCAATTACTCTCCGCGCGTCAGGACGAAATTATAGTCGTCGAGTAATTATTGAATCGTCAAATGATGACGCCTCGTGGTCGTATGTTGCGCAAGGTTATATTTCAAATGTAAATACGGATTTGTTTGACGGCTCGTCCGACCGTGTGGAATATCCGGAGCAAAATAGCCGCTACATACGCGCTTCAATTGTAAATGATGACAACCGACCGCTTTCAATTGTTAGCGATGCTGTTATTTCAGGTCCAGTAGTGTCTGCGATTTTTGAAAACCGTCAAGGTAGTAGTTATACTCTCTACTATGGTAACCCAAACGCCAGTCGTCCCGTATACGATATCGCTAATATCGCTTCATATATTGAAGAAAATAAAATTCCGATTGCGTCTCTCGGTGGCGAGTCTTTTAATCCTTCTTATGTTGCTCCAGCAGGACCTGTCATCCCGTTTACCGAAGCGCACAAGTGGCTTCTTAACGCGCTTCTTTTGTTGGTCGTGGCGATTTTCGGTGTCGCTATCGCGTGGCATCTGCGGAATTTTTCTAAAGGGAAAAAATCAGGCGACAGGTTTTAAGCGCTCGGTATTTAGGATTTCTCTCGCGTAATTTTATAGTTCCCCTTATATTATTTTGTCGCTTTTGCCACGAAATATGTGCCTTTGCTTGCGAGCAATTCGTAATTGCCGAAAATGGTTTTGAAATTTCTTTCAGTGAATCGTTGAAGGCCGGAAATGGTTACGACGAAAAGCGTTCCTCCTTCCGCCAAATGTCCCCGCGCTTCCTCAAACAAAATCCAGAAAAATTCTTTGCTTATCTTTGCCGGCAAGTTGGAAACGATTGTTTGAAATTTTATATCTTTCGGCACTTGGTCAAAGCCGTTGCTTAAGTAGCATTTCACATTTTTCACACCATTCAACCGAGCATTTTTTTCCGCGTATTCCACCGCCACGAAGTCCTTGTCTACCATGTGAACTATTCCTTTCGGCGCGAGTTTCGCAAGCGGAATGCCGAGCGCGCCGTAGCCACAACCAAAGTCTAAAATATTGTCGTCTTCTTTAACGACCACATTTTCCAAAAGCCGGAGCGTCCCTTCATCAATTTTTTCCGGACTGAAAAGTCCCCAAGTGCTGTGGAATGTGAAAGGCATTCCACGGAGCGCGGTATTTATTACAATATCTTTTTTCAATTCTTCAATGGGTATACGGGGCATGGGAATAAGGGGGAAGTAATTAGTAGGTAGTGGGTAGACAATCGGTAGACAAAACGCTAGTTCGGAATCCAGCCAAGCATTTTTCCAAGAGTCAGTATTGTCGCGCCTGCAACGAAGTATGTTATTGGCAATAAGACAATAGGAAGAATAATTTTTTTCCATTTGCTATCTTGCTGCGATGTATTTCCAAGATTATTTCTAACAAGGAGAAATGGCACGAAGTTCATGGCCCAATAATTGAGCATCACATAAGGTATAAAGGCGAGAAGAACTGGATTTGCCAGAAAAAAAATGTTTCCATCTCCCAGAGCTTGGCCGAGTCCCATAAGAAAGAAAAAGGCGAATGGCGAATAGTTGTATCGTTTGATAAGACGCCAGATGACATAGAAAATGAGCAAATATGCTGGAAGGGTTAGGATAAGATCAACAGCTGTATTTTGCAGGCCTTGCAGGAAAGAAGTGTTGGAAGTAATGAGCAGGGACATGTCCAAAGGTCTTGAAATCATGTAGCAGATTTCCATGACCATGGCGTTTATTGTGCACCAAAGAATAAACGATTTCTTGGGATTTTTTATTTGCAAAAATTGTCCCTTTTTGTAGAACCAAAGAAGGCTTAACAAAAAATATGCCAGTATCAAAAGTCTGGTGATTGAATCGCGGGAGAGACCGTCGCGAAGGAGTGGGATGGATAGCGAAAATAGTGTCCAAACCCCTAGAATTATAAATAGTTTTTTTTGTTTCATTGTGAAAAGTTTTGGTGCTCTCGAACGGAGTCGAACCGTTATTTCTCCCTTCGCAGGGGAGTGTCCTATCCATTGAACGACAAGAGCATATTTAGAAATGTCTAATAACTAATACCTAATTTCTAGCAAAAAGTCCAGCTTTTCTTTCGGGATTCGTATCCATTAGTATATTGGTATTAAGGTTTTTTCTTAAAAACCTAGATATTCCATTATCCTCTTTGCCAATGGCTCCTCATGTTCTTCTTCCGGCAAGTGTCTTTTTAAGTGATTGCGGACAATATCAGAGTCAATTTCTTCGGCAATCGGAATGATGATATAGGGGAGGGTTTTCTTTTGCGATTTCATAATGATTTTCGCCTCGCCGTATCGGTCTTCAACCCAAAAAGATTCAATGGTTGAAAATGGATAATGCGCGCGACCTTCTTGTATGCCTCGCTCTTCAAGTTTGATTGTGAGCAAATGTGGTTTCCTTTTGGCGTAAATCATTAAAGTAAAACAGGCAAGCACGATAAAGATGGAGAACAAAATGTCGTTGAAAAGAATGGCCGTAACAGCCATTGAAATGGTGATGATGGATACCGCCCAATACCAGTCCGCGCTTTTTTCGCGGTGGACATATTCGTAGGCTTGCCAGACTATCGGTTCTTTTTGTTTGGGCACATATATAGTTTACAGCTTTTTTTACGCAGGGTCTACTATAAATAATTTTTTACTTATTCCTCCAGTTAGGTTTATATTCCCATTTTTTGTTATGACCAAGCTGTCTTCAATGCGAACGCCTCCCAGACCCTTAATGTAGACGCCCGGTTCGCAAGTGATTACTTCACCGACTTCAAGCTGGTGTTCGTTCTTCGCGCTTATCACGGGCAGTTCATGAATCTCCATTCCGATGCCGTGGCCTGTAGCGTGAGTGAAATATTTTTCAAGGCTGTGTTTGCGGAGAATTTTTCTGCAGGTGGAGTCAAGGGCGCGGGCGGGTACTCCCGCCCGCGCTTTCTTGCACCCCGCTTCCTGTGCTTTCCGCACCGCTTCGTAAATTTTTTGAAGGCGCGGGGAAATTTTGCCGACAGCGACGGTTCGCGTGGCGTCCGAAACGAAACCTTTGTATTTAACGCCCCAGTCAATCACCACCAGTTCTCCTTTGCGCAATTTTTTGTCCGAGGGGCGGGCGTGGGGTGGGGGAGGCCGCCCCCCCCCACGCCCCCGCAGCACTCAACAACCATCTTTTTGCCTC
>OBEQ010027886.1_pt1 | contig 13292 bp, 8 predicted proteins | sample 1670901 | NCBI WGS metagenome assembly OBEQ01 (sample SAMEA104232315, study PRJEB22302) | groundwater metagenome | biome: forest; feature: aquifer; material: groundwater | place: USA | collected 2011-08-07 | depth 5.4 m
GACCTATTATATTAGGTCAGAAAGGAAGAAAGTGTCAAGCATTATTTCGAATGCGAATTTCCTTCTCAGTGGGGTTAGGTCAATAGTTGTTGGATTTCACAGAGTTAGAGGGTGTTAAATTATTTGTTGCGTAATCGCTGGCATGGAAAAGGACAAAGTCTTAATGTATTTTCCTCCGCAGAATGCGTGATAACTCTGACTTTACAGGCCGATTTGAAATCAAAAACGGCTCTATTGCTATTTAGCCGGAAAATCAAATAGAATTAATAACTTTCTATAAGGGGGGATGCATTTGGCCAGGAAAGTTAAGAAGAAAGAAGAAGATGTAGATTCCTATCGGCATGAAGCTGAGACCCGGAAGAATGCGGTTCCTGTAGGTCTGGCATCTTATGATACATCCAGGCCGAAGCCGAAGAAATATGATTATGACCCGCACCTTGATCCTCAATTAGTCTGGTCGGGGAAGAAAGAGCATACCTCCTTTGAAGTCCCTACCGTTTCCCTTCATATACACGAAAGAATAGCACCAGAAGCCATTATCCGCTCGATAAAGAGGGAAGACCCACAGGCAGACCTTTTTGCAAAGCCTGAGATGCCGTTGAAGGAGCTTGTCGAGTTTTATCAGCATGAGATGGACTGGACAAACAGGATGATTCTCGGTGACTCCCTGCTGGTTATGAACTCCCTGCTTGAGCGGGAGATGATGGGCGGTAAGGTTCAGACTATCTTTGTAGACCCCCCGTATGGTGTTAAGTTCTCCTCAAACTTCCAGCCTTCGGTTAAGCAGAGGGATGTAAAGGATACCGATGAATTCATGGTACGGGAGCCTGAGCAGATTAAGGCGTATCGTGATACATGGGAGCTGGGGATTCATTCTTATCTTGCTTATCTTAGAGATAGATTACTGCTGAGTCGAGACCTGCTAACAGATTCGGGAAGTATCTTTGTGCAGATAGGAGATGAAAATGTTCACCTTGTACGAAATCTATTGGATGAAATGTTTGGCAGAGAAAACTTCATTACGATGATTTATTTCAGTACGACAGGCGGCTTTACTGCAAAGGCATTGAGTAGGGTTGGTGATTATTTGTTATGGTATGCGAAAAGGAGAGATGACCTGAAGTATCGACAGCTTTTTTCTGAAAAAGATAGCTTGGGGCAAGGTGATGAGTTTTACAAATATATTGAACTGCAGAACGGTAAACGCAGGGAACTGACGAAAGAAGAAAGAGAAGGGATAATACCATTGCCTGATAACGCTAAAATATTTGGCTTGGATAACCTTCAAAGCCAAGGTGCTGCGAGCGGTGACACCCCTTTTGAATTTGAAGGATCAGTCTATCGACCAAATACTGGAAGCCACTGGAAAGCAAGCTATCCAGCAGGCATGGAGCAGCTAAAACAAGGCAGAAGAATTCAGAAAGCAGGAAACACACTTAGATACGTTAGATACCTGAACGATAATCCGGTAGACCCATTGAATAATTCTTGGATGGACACAAGTTTTGCTGGATTTGCTTCGGATAAACGCTATGTCGTTGAAACTAACGTCAAGGTGATTCAACGCTGTATCCTTATGACAACAGACCCAGGAGATTTAGTAAGCGATCCGACATGTGGGAGTGGAACAACAGCCTATGTTGCCGAGCAGTGGGGAAGGCGATGGATAACTTGTGATACGTCAAGGGTAGCTCTCACTCTGGCAAGACAACGCTTGATGACAGGAGCTTTCCCCTATTACAAGCTGGCTGACAATGAGATGGGTGTTAAGGGAGGATTTATCTATGAAGAAGTTCCCCACGTCACATTGAAATCTATTGCAAACAATGAACCCGCTGATAAAGAAATCCTGTTCGACAAGCCTGAGATTGATAAGAAACGAATCAGGGTTGCAGGCCCTTTTTCCGTAGAGGGAATTCCTCAGCATTCAACATTGGACTTCGAGGAAGCCAACTACGAGACGAATGTGGAGACCATTAATCAGAGTAACGCCCCCTCTGGTCCCCCTCTTAAAATAAGAGGGGGAAGGGGGAGTTATGATTCCGGCGTGGTCAATGTTGACGCCGATAATCACGTTCATACGCTGATTGAACTATTCCGCAAGGATGGAGTTACGTTTCCCGGCAACAAGAAGATGAAGTTCGAGAATCTGATGCCGCTGAATTCAGGGTTCCTTCATGCTGAAGGTGAACCTATTGAGAAAAATGGTATCAAGAAAGTAGCAGTGTCCTTTGGCCCGCCACACGGGCCGATAACAGTCAGACAGGTCGAGGATGGTATCCATGATGCCTACCTGAGTGGATATGATGCTGTTATCTTTTGTGGGTTTGCCTTTGATGCTGCTTCACAGGAGGTCAGACATCCGAAGATAAAGGTCTTTTATTCCCATATCCGCCCCGATGTACTGATGGGTGATCTGTTGAAGACCACAGCCGCAAGTCAGTTGTTTACTGTTTTCGGAGAACCTGATATCGAGATTAAAGGCAAGAAGGATGAATATGAAATCATCCTAAAGGGTGTGGACATTTACGACCCGTTGACTGGAGAGGTCTATTCCGATAACGGAAGCAAGATAGCTGCATGGTTTATAGATACGGATTACGACAAACGCACCTTCTGCATATCACAGGCATTCTTCCCTGATTCGAGCGCATGGGATAAGCTCAAGAGAGCATTGAAGGCTACAATAGACGAAGACAAGTTTGAACTCCTGACCAGCACACAATCCCTCCCCTTCAAACTCGGCAAAGAGAAACGCATTGCAGTAAAGGTCATCGACCATCGAGGGAATGAGGTCATGGTGGTTAGGGAGATGAAGTAAATGCCGAGGAAAATCAAGAAAAAGAAGCCTTTGCTTAGATTGACGGCTCCCGGCGAAATAAGAATGTCTGAAGTCATTGCCGAGTTTGCTGAACCACTGCTAAAACAAGCCCATGATGAGAAAACACACGAAATAGCCATTCTCATGGCGGTAGCTTGTTGGAATTTGTCGTTGATGCCTGAAGATCAGCACGAAAAAGAAATTATGGACCTGCTTCCTAAAATAAGCACGTCTGAAAGGGACAAGAAGGATGCTGAGGACATTGTGCGCTTGTTTCTTGACAGAAAAAGAACTCTTTTCCTGCATATAATCAAATTGGTCGTGAGTCATGATGTGCAGTTTATTAATGGACAGATGCGTTTAAATGTCGTTTCAACGTATGCCAGATAGAGTGATTTGAGATTTGAAATATCAAATTTTAAATTGGATAAACAATTACAGAATGAGCAATAAACACTATGACATACGAACGATTTGAAGACCTGCCGGTTTGGAAGGCGGCAATTGTGCTTGCAGAAAAAATATACTCCATGACAGAAAAGCCTCAGTTCAAGGGCAAATACAGTCTCCGCGACCAGATCGAGAGAGCGGCGCTCTCAGTCTCCAACAATATAGCAGAAGGCTTTGAAAGAGGAACGACGCAGGAGCTTTTGACCTTTCTTTATATCGCAAGGGGCTCAGCTGGGGAAGTTCGCTCGATGCTTTGTTTTCTCGAAAAACTGACCGCTTTTCGCGATTTGAAATTTGAAATTTCAGATTTGAAAGCCGAGGTCGAAGGCATTTCCAGACAGCTTCGCGCGTGGGCTGATACCCTTCAGAACAGCGAAATAAAAGGCCAGCGTTATCTTAATGAAAAAGAAAAGGCGGTCTCGAAAGCTCAGAAAGAGAAGAGTGAGTTCTTGGATATGCTCAGGAGCTATAAAAAATGATGTCAAATTTGAGATTTGAAATTTCAAATATGGTAAACCATGTCCCTTGCCGTTGATAACCCGATCCTTAACAACCCCTTCGAGGAGCCGAAAGAATACTGGATATATGATGAAGGTCAGCCGAAGAAAATGTCAGGGAGACGCCCTGCCGGGTATTATTTCAGAACAGGCAAACGGTCTGATGCTCAGGTAGCCTTATTCGTAGAAGAACAGTTCAAAGAACTGGAGCTAATAAACAAGATACGTCAAAGGGTCAAGGAATGGCATGACGGCAGTTACAAAGGGGTTACGGGTGTAACTGAAAGATTGCTTCAACATTGGAATATGCCCGATAGAGAAAGAAAGCTTTTCTTCTGTCAAATAGAAGCAGTCGAAACGATTATCTACCTTACCGAGATAATGCCGAAGAATCCAAAGGGCATTACCATCCCGCCCGACCTTCCCGCAGAGGCAGACCTTGCGAAAGGATATAAAACGCTCAAACGATACGGCAATAAAATGGCAACGGGTAGCGGTAAGACCCTTGTCATGGCGATGCTGGCTGCATGGTCTGTTCTCAATAAGGCACAGTACAGACAGGACAAGAGATTTTCCGATGCTGTACTGGTGGTATGCCCGAACCTGACAGTAAAGGAACGACTATCGGTTCTCTATCCTTCAAATGGCGATAACTACTATGAAAAGTTTGACCTTATCCCCCGCTCCATGCTTGATATGCTTTCTAAAGGGAAGTTCTTTATAACCAACTGGCATATGTTCCTGCCTGTTGATGACAGCAAGAAAAGAAGCGTCATACAACGTGGAGAGGAGAGCGAACGGGCATTCTGTAATAGGGTATTAAAGGAACTGGCTGGTAAAGAAAACTTACTGGTATTCAATGATGAGGCACATCATGCCTATAGACCCAACGAATTTGAAATCTCAAATTTGAAATCTCAAATTACAGCCGAAGAGTTTAAAAAACTCAAGGCTGAAAAGGAAGAGGCAACCGTATGGATAGGCGGACTGGACAAGATAAACTTTGCACGGAAGATCAACCTTTGCGTTGACCTGTCTGCTACCCCGTTTTATATTCAGGGTAGTGGGTATCCTGAAGGAGCGCCCTTGCCGTGGCTGGTATCTGACTTCGGGCTTGTGGATGCCATAGAAAGCGGTATAGTAAAAATACCGAGAGTTCCTGTTGATGATAATTCAGGACAGCCCGACCCAAAGTACTTTCATCTATGGAAGAAGATCAACGAATCTTTGCCCGCAGCCGAGAAGGCAACACAGAAAAGAAAGCCAAAACCAGAATCCGTATTCAGAGAAGCTGAAGGCGCCCTTACAATGCTGGCAGGGGAGTGGAAGAAGACCTATAAGGAATTTAAGAAAGATGACTTCCCTGTCCCGCCTGTAATGATATGTGTCTGTGATAACACTGACCTTGCCGAGCTTATCTTTGAATACATCAGCGGAGAAAAGAAGGTCGAGAAACAGAAAATATATACCAATGGCAAACTGTTTCCTGATTTATTAGGCAACAATGAGACCTTTCAACCGACTATGAGGATAGATACAAAGTTGCTGGGTGAAGCTGAGAGCGAAGACGGTACACAGACAAAACAGGAAGTGGCAAAGGGATTGAGATTAAGGGTTGCAACAGTCGGTAAGACTGAATGGGAAGGTCAGGGTGACCCGCCAGGTATGGACGTGCGTTGTGTGGTCTCGGTTGGAATGCTTACCGAGGGCTGGGATGCAAATAACGTAACTCAGATTTTCGGTTTAAGAGCATTTATATCTCAACTCCTCTGCGAACAGGTTGTGGGACGTGGGTTAAGAAGAATGAACTATACCATTGATGAAAACGGAATGCTTCCAGAGGAATATGTTGATGTATACGGCATCCCCTTTGAGGTCATCCCCGTTAAGAAGAAAGGCACGGGGCCGACACCTCCACCCCCGCCTTCAACACTTGTTCAGGCATTAAAAGATAGGGTTCATCTGAAGATAGAGTTTCCACGTGTGGAAGGGTTTGTCTTTGATGTAAAGAGCAGGATAAAGATTGATATGGCTGGTCTGAAGGAAATTACGGTAGACCCCAGCAAAGAACCAACTAAGGTTGTGGTAAAAGGTGCTGTGGGGTATAAGATAGGATTCCCGACACGACTGGGTCCTGGCAAAGAGTCATATCAGGATAGAAACCCCTTCCATGAAACAAGGCGTTTGAAAGAAATCATCTTCGAGATAGCAAAGAGAATAACCAACTCACTGAAGGATCGGGAAAAGTTCAAGTGGCAAGCACGGGAGATTCTTTTCCCGCAGGTCTTATCTATTGTAAAAAAGTTTGTCGAGATAAAAGTCAGGTTCATAGATGCAAAGCCGAACGATATTGCGCTTGAGAAATACATACAACTTATTGCCGAAAGACTGCTGGCTGCTATAGAGCCTGATACATCCGAAGGTGAAGCCCCCATGTTGCCGATTATCGAAAGGTTCAGGCCGAAGGGGTCAACGTCTGAGGTTCTTTTCCGCACAGTCCGAAAGGCACATCCGACATTGAAGAGCCATGTAAGCCATGTGGTGACAGATAACCGTTCATGGGAGCATACAGTGGCTTTTTATTTTGACGATAATCCGAACGTTATTTCCTATGTCAAGAATGATCATCTCGATTTTTCGATACCCTATGATTTCTTAGGGGTCAGGCATTATTACTACCCTGATTTTCTTCTTCGGTACAAAGCTGGCGATGAGGTAATGGTTGTTCTTGAAGTCAAGGGTTATGAGTCCGAGCAGGACAGGCAGAAGAGAACTGCGGCCGAGCGATGGGTGAAAGCGGTCAACTATCATGGGGGTTACGGCAAATGGGAACTGGTAGAGTGTAAAGACCCCCGAACCGTTGATAAGTTTTTGAATGGCTTGTTCAATCGGTAAATATTAATGATAATCGTTAAATCAAAGAACAAAGTTTCGTTGCGGCTGACTGGCGAACGGTGGAGCCATATCGCTAATAGACATCTTGAAATGAGTGATCAGAAAGAACGATTATTGGAAACCATTACGGACCCTGATATGATCCAACAGGGTGATTTTGGAGAGCTTATTGCGATCAGGTTTTATGAGAAAACGCCGCTTACATCGAAGTATTTGGTTACAATGTACAAAGAGGTCTTAGATAGCGACGGTTTTATAATAACGGCATATTTTGCTTCGAAACCTTCTGAAAGGAGGAAGACAGTATGGAAGCGATAAAGATACTTGAGAAGAAGGAAAACCTTAACTGGGATTATGATGAGGAAGCGGATGTCCTATACATAAGCATAGGTGATCCGCGGAAATCACTTGGCGTAGACATAGGTGATGGCGCTGTCGTGAAGTATATCGAAGCAACCGGCGAAGTGGTCGGACTTACGCTGATAGGAGTTAAAGAGCGTCTGTTAAAGAGCCTGAAATCCAACTAATGTGCAGCTTGTCGTTGACGATACCAAAGCAAGTTCTGAGCACCATTTAGTAGCGACCTTCTCATCGCCTGTCAGACCGGAAAGGGGGTCAATCTTCCGCCGGAAGGTCTCTCTGTGTGATGAGCACGATGCCCTGCCCGGGGGCTAGGTCGTAGATAAAGGGAGTAGGAATATAGTCGAGGGGGTTTTCAGGAGATATGTCGATAAGCGGCGCACCGGACTGAAGATATTTCTGAAGGCTGTCGGCATAGAAGTGTTGTGTGCGGTAAATATCTTTGTTCAGGATGAGGAGCGACTCCTCCCGGGTATGGGTCGACGCCTTCCACATGAGGAGGACATTGGGGTTTTCGTGATAAAGCATTTCCGTGGGGGCGTCCTCCTGGAATATCACATGTTCCGATTTGATCCTGTTCATCCGGCCGATGAAGTCTGTGAGGTCCAGGCCGGTGTCCTCCCAGTCCCCCGGTCTTGTCTTGACTACATGAAGCCTTTTTTTGAACCCGAATTCGTACCCCATGGGCATCATGACGCCGCCCGAAAAAAGCGCTGAGAAGAGATAGCGCTGCTTAAGCCCCTCCACGTTCCCGTTGACCTCTTCTGCGAGCCTTACGGTATCGTGGCTCTCTGAAAAGCTTATCGAAGGTGCGATGTCCCTGGTGAGGGCATACTGCTTCATCAGCCAGTGGCCGTAGAAGTCCCACCATTTTGAGCTGTTGAAGATATAGTCGAACCCCGCGCTTGCGGTCTTTCTCGTGAGGTCCGGGGGGTTCCCGAGGGTCTCTGCAAAAAACAGCACGTCCGGATATGCCTTCTTCGTATCATCGATGAGCCTTTCCCAAAGCCCCCTCGGCAACTGATATGCCGCGTCGCACCTGAACCCCCTGAAGCCGAGCCCGGCTAGGAATTTTACTATCTCGAAGAAATATTGATAGAGGCCTTCTTTATCACTTGTGTTCCTGTGGTCGAACTTCGCGAGGTCTTTCCAGACTACTTTTTTCCCGTTTTCGTCTGCGAAGGGGTGTGCAACCCGGCCTTTCGATTCCCAAATAAACCACTCCGGATGGGCCTTAAGCAGTGGGGAATCAACAGAGCAATGGTTGATTACAAGGTCCACCATCAACGAAAGGCCGAGTCTCCCGGCGCTCTTTATGACATCCTGCACCTGCTCCTCAGGCGGCTTTCCGATCTCTTTGTCTACCAGGACGGGATTAAAGTCGAAATAGTCGGCTATGGAATAGAGGCTACCGGAAGCGCCCGGCCTCTGGATGGGGTTAACGTATATCCAGTTGAAACCCATCTCAGATGCCCTTGAGAGATGGCCCTCCCACTCCGTAAATTTTCCGGCAAGGAGAGGAAATAAATTATAAATAACCATCTTTCTCGTGTACCGGACCTCTTCAGCCTCCGGGCACGCCTTCAGAAGAAGCCTCTGGTTCTTTGTGATCACCGAGAGCCAGAAGTTCATCCTTTCCGCATTGCCCTTGTCCGCCCAATGGGTAAAGAGGTAGGCCGCATTGCCTAATCCCAGCCTCCCTTCAACCGGGTGTATCTCAAGCGTAAATGAGGCGTTGTCCGCCCCTGGTTTAAGGAGCGCCTCGTTGACGATCCGGGAAAGTCCGGACTGTCCGAACATCAGGGGGAGCGATTTCCTTCCATGATACTCGAAAGTGATAGGGATCTCAGTCAGAAAGCTGAGATGGTCAGAGACTCCGTAAGGACTGAATGCAGAGAGCGGATGGCCGTCGTGAAGATGAAAATGCAGCGGCTTTCCGATCATGCCGAGTTCCCGAATGACAGAGAGTACTTTTTCGAGTGCGGACCCGACCGCGCTTTCCACGTCTTCGACAAGGTAAGCGAGGTTGGGATTTTCAGGCTTCAGCGAGCAGACATCTTCGCCCGGGTGTTTCTTCGAATATTCAGTCCTTGTCTGCCAAATGCCGATATGTCCGGCATCAACACATGCACTGACGTGTTCGAGGTCGGGTATCGCCCTGAATATATTTATGAAGGCCTCAGGATCAAGACCCGCGGCGTATTCGATAAAAAGGAGAGGCGCACCCTCAATTTCCCTCAGGCCGGAATTCAGTCCCCTCAAGGCTTCGAGATATTCATCCATACGTAAAGGGACATCGTTGCGGTCATGGACCACCAGGCCGTAGACCCTGCCTCTGGACCCCTCCGCGAAATCGATAATCAACCGCCTCGACGATTCATCGAATACGTTTACGTTACGGTGCAGATGGACGACTACAGGCGCATTATGAAACGGCCTGAAGCCGAGTAGCCATTCGAGCTCTCCGGCGGATTCGACGTAATATTCGGCGCCCATCCTGGCTTCCCTGAAGCGCAGCGCCGCCAGCCGCAGCAGGGCATCATCACCTTCTATCCTTTTCTGTAACAAGCCAAGTATTATGGGACAGGGGCTCATCGCCTGCATTCCTCCTGTATCCTCTGTTGAGGCCGGGCCTGGACTATACAGACTCTGTTACCGACCACGAGCCCTTCTATGTCAAGCGGGAGCCCGAACGACGCCTCGATGCGGCTGCCTATGTTTCCTATGCGGCCGCACAATGCGGCCCTGACGTTCTTATCCTTCGAAAAGGGTATCTTCGAGTAATCGATTATATTTCGCTCGAGTTCCCCTCGGCGGTCCTGAACGAGGGCGGCGCTGTAGCTGGCAAACGAAAGCATCTCTATATCGCCTGTTTTTTTGCGGTAGACCGCGCGGAACGGCGCGCCCTGCTCATGTCCTGACGCAAGGGTTTCGCCCAACCCTACGGCAAATTCTATGATAATTTCGTTTTCGCTATTGCTGACCGGGTTGACCGTATGCATTATAAAGGAGATATCGGCCGGCATCATCCGCTGGACGAATACCGCCATGCGTGCCCTGTCGTGTGGGATAGAGGCGTGCCGTCTCGCCTCGGCCGCACGTCTGTTCCAGAGAGATGCCCATACCTTGCAGACTGCCGATGCTATTGCGGATTGCGGTACGTTAGGAATGGAATCATAGAGCCCGGCCCCTGCAAATCCTTCCAGGTCCTCACAATTCGAGCTCGAGCGGACCATGACCCGCTCGCCCTTTGCAAAATGGGCGGTGATGCCGGCGACCAGCTCATAGTCAACGGGAAGCTGCAGGACCAGTTCCCTGAGTCTCTGCAACTGCGCTCCCATAACCGGATGCGGCAGGAGATCGATTTCCTTCAACGCGGAGTAGTATTCCGTCTCGAGATAAGGCAGGGAGTGGAGGGATTCCTCCATGGCTCCGAAGGGTATGACAACGCCCTGGGGCACTTCAAAGTCAGCGTTATTGAGTTTTGAGATCTCTTTAAGGCGCCGCGCGGCATCCGCCTTTGCACCCCCGGTCGCCGCTGTGACCCTGTCGAGCGGAAGGGTCCTCCAAGAAGTAAAGTCAGGAGATATTTCCGGCAGCATCACTCGTGCTGCGCGAGCTTTGAAGGTAGTACCAGGATCCGGAGTCTTGGCGTCTGCTATTTCAAAAGTGTCCGCGGTCACGCAGATCTTAATCGGTTTTCCCGAGAGTTTCTTTAGCTCGGCGATGCGACCGATATCTTCGAATGAGACAAATACGGTGCCCTTCTGGCGGGCCCGGACAGCGAGATGGGAGAGGAGGGGGGTCTCACCGGCAATTATGAGGCCGGTAACACGCGGAGGTATCTCCTCGTCGCCTTCTGCTTTATCTGTCAGCACGATAATTGGTCCGTCTGAGGTATCTGCAATAGAGGCGAGCGAGCGAACTGTAGTGAGGCGGCCCGATGTCTCCCCCGGTACGATAACATCCCAGGGCTGCAGATGTGCACGGCTCCTGATACTCCTTATCAGCAATTCAACGAGTTTGGAGAGCTGGAAGACCGGATGACTTCTGATATCGGCCTCTGCAAAGACCTTTACCGCATGTTCCGGCAGACCGAGGGCATGTCCAAGGGTATTCACCTTTTCGGGAAAGAGCGCAAAGATTCTGTCGGCGTATGCCCCTGCAAGTCTGCGGCACCTGTCGACCGTCGCCTTAAGACGGAGCAGACAGTCGCGGTCTTCAGGATCGAAATCAGCAGCCCAAACCCGCAGTTCAGACTCGACGGCGCGGCATTCTTCAGGATCAATGCCTCCGAGACGGAGATTTTCCATGGCAAGGGCAAGAGCGCGAAGGGTGGTCTTCCATCGGAGATCCTGCGAAGAGTCTGTCGAGTTAATAAAGGTGCTGAGAAGGACAAAGGAGTGGTCTTCGAACCTGATATCTGCGGTCTTCAAGCGATGCTGCTGTGCTGTCGTGATTTTATCAGCGCCAGCAAGCGACCTGCGCAGTCCAGTCAATAGTTCGAGTTCCTCCAGGACTTGATCGCGGCCTGCCTTTTTTTCGTTCCGGCGTCCGATGCAATGAAGGAAGTCATCTATGAGTTGAGGCTTGTCGATATCACCTTTTTCTTTTAAGGTAATGAGCAGGTCCTTCAGACTGCCTGCGTTGAAGAAGTCCTTCAACTCCTTATGGAAGTGTCTGAATTCCTCGACGAATTGTTCCGGGTATGAGGCGCCCGGCGCCGTGATTCTCCTAAACAGGGCCTCGGAAGTTGCAAGGTCCTCAGGACCCGCAGAGCGGTGGAGTTTGTTCTGAAGCGTCGTCTTTATCTCCCGCTTGAGCTCCTGAGGGATGTCGTTTCTGTGTGCGATGTCCCTGATCCGGGTGAGCGGTTCGGACCTCATGAACTCTGCGTCGAACGAGGGCAGCCATGGATAGATCTTCCTTATTACCAGCCTGTTTTCCGCATTCTCGGTCCCGGCAAGGCGCTTATATATATGCTCCGAAAGTTTCGCATGGTGGGAGGGGCGGTGGTGACCGCCTTCCTCGCTGCAGCCGATCTCCCCTGTCCCGAGAAACCTCAGATAGATTGCGATATATATGAGCAGTTCGAGGTCCGGTTCCTGCGGTCGCTGGGGAAGCAGTGCACTGACCCATTCAAGTCTCTTCCTCCAACTCGTGAACTGTCTGTTGGCCGAGACAAACCTTTCGACGATCTCCTCGGGCGCATCTTCCGCTTTGTGTATGATATGAATCAGCCGGTCCCTTGCTTCGATAAGAAGGCGCTGCGGTTCAGGCCATTGTTCGAGGATGATCGAGCCGGAGAAGTTCCGCCTTTTCAGACGCCGGATAAGCCCTTCTATGCCGGAGGGGTCTCTTCCCGCAGGACCGGTGAAGACCGTGAGGTGGCTGTCCCGGTCTCCGTAATTCTCATGCATATGCAGATGGATGATCGGGACCTCGTCATCAAGCAGGTCAAGGAACCTGAGATAATCATTCCGGGTCTCACTGCAGAGGTTCGCATGCCCTATGTCAAGACACATCCCAACGAGAGATATGTCTCCGGAATAGGATTTGCGCAATTGACGAAAAAAAAGATTGAAGTCCGACGGCGAGGTATACACCGTATTTTCGACCGAGAGGCGCATTCCCGCTTCTCCAATGAGAGCGAGGAGAGGCCGGAGGGCTTCTGCAAAGGCCGCAGGTCCCAGATCGGAACGTAGGTGGACATTAATGAGCGATGCACCGATGTCTCCGGCAAATTCTATCGTCTCCGTAAAAGACGCGGCGCTGTCAGGCGTCAGGGGGTCCGACGGCCAGGGCGCGTGTACGGACAGGCGCATATTGCAATCAGCCGCGGTCCGGCGGATCTTCGCACGCATCTCTTTCGGGATGTCGCCCGTTCGCCAACCCTCGCCCGTGATTTTTTTGTCCGGGAACCATTCAAATGCATCGAACCCGTTATCTACAGCAAAGCCAAATGGTTCCATAATGGTCGCTGCCGAGTAGGCGGTCTGGTTGCCGATCTTTATGAGCGGGCTGTCAGACATTGTCGATGCCCACTTGCGGTCGCGACTGGACTACGTAGAATCTGCCTTTCGCATAAGCACCCTCGATGTCCTGGGGAGATCCGAGAGCACCTTCCACTGCAGACCCTATCCCGGCGATACGCGAGAGAAAATCCTTTCTGAAAACATCGTCCCATAAAAGGCGGTCTTGCGTATAATCGAGCGTGACTTTTTTTGGCTCTGGCAGCAGGAAGCTGTCATAAAGGCCTGCCCCTGCGA
>OBEQ010155667.1_pt1 | contig 13292 bp, 14 predicted proteins | sample 1670901 | NCBI WGS metagenome assembly OBEQ01 (sample SAMEA104232315, study PRJEB22302) | groundwater metagenome | biome: forest; feature: aquifer; material: groundwater | place: USA | collected 2011-08-07 | depth 5.4 m
AGAATTTAATACTCATAGATCCTGTTTCAAAAAGAATAAAAAAATGGCTTCCAAACGCAAGAGTTTGTGATACTGTTAAAGTTACTGTCAAAATTATAGAAGTAGCTAAAGAACGAAGTCAGAATTACGAAGGTATTGTACTTAAGATAAAAGGAACCGGAATTAACAAGACATTTACTGTAAGAAAAATTTTCCAGGGAGTTGGGGTTGAAAGAGTATTTTTCTTCCATTCACCAAAAATAGAAAAAATCACTATACAACGCTCTGGTAAAACCAGAAGAGCAAAGCTTTATTATTTAAGAGACAGAGTTGGAAAATCCACCAAACTTAAAGAAAAAGAAAAGCTTAGTGTTGAAGCTGAAGACGGATTACCAAAGGAAGCTATTCCTGAAGAAGGAAAATTAGTTGAGATCACATAACTAATTAAAAATATGTTGCGGAAAGATTATAATTATTTTAAATATCCCTTTTTATTACTCTTTACATCTACTCTTATAATTTCAGTTTGTTTTTTAAACCATAAATATTTTGCGAAAGAACCCACACTATCTGTCACCTCAGAGAATAATAAAGCAGGAGAAAAAGTCATTAAAAAAGAAGAGACAGAAAAGGCAAATGTAAAGGCAGGGTTGCCACCAAAGGTGGGTCAGCCTGCGGCGGAAAAACCCGCCTCGACAACCTCAATAGAAACCCTGACAAATGAAACCATTGTTCAGGATAAGGATAAAATCTCTAGTGATATCGTACTTATTCAGACAGAAAAAGGACCAATAAAAATAAAACTTTTTACAAAAGAAGCTCCTATTACTACAAATAATTTTATTGATCTTGTGAAAAAAGGATTTTACAACGGTACTGTTTTTCACAGAGTAGTTGAAAATTTTGTTATTCAGGGCGGTGATCCTTTAGGAGATGGAACAGGGAACTATATAGATCCTGAAAGTGGAAAACCCCGATTTATTAAACTTGAAACAAATCCAAATCTGAAATTTGATAAAGCAGGTAAAGTAGGTATGGCAAGAACTTCAAACCCAAACAGTGCAAGCTGCCAGTTTTTTATTGCCCTACAACCTTTACCTTCTTTAGATCCAGGTGGAGTAGATCCATTTGGATATGCAGTTTTTGGACAAGTTACAGATGATACACTTGAGACTGTTAAGACTATAATAAAAGACTCTAAACCTGCATATCCAGGAAGTGACAGGCCTGCGTATCCAGTAAGAATGCATACATTAATCCTTCAATAATAATGTAGATATCATGTATGAGTAATAAAATAATGCAAGATTCATTAATTAGTACAAGGTCAGAAGAGCTCTATAAGAAAGCCTGTGAAATAATTCCTGGCGGTGTTAACTCACCAGTAAGATCATTTAAAGCGGTAGGACTTCAGCCTCTATTTATTTCAAAAGCAAAAGGCCCCTATATCTGGGATGTCGATCAAAATCAATATATTGATTTTGTAAATTCCTGGGGAGCATTGATTCATGGACATATTCATCAAGAAGTTACTGAATCAATAAAAAAAGCTCTCGATAAAGGAATAAGTTTTGGTGCTTCACATGAAAATGAAATTGAGCTTGCACAAATAATAATTAATAAATTTCCATCTATTGAAAAAATTCGCTTTGTAAATTCAGGTACTGAAGCTGTAATGACTGCAATAAGACTGGCTAGAGCATATACAAAAAGAAATAAAATAATAAAATTTGAAGGTTGTTATCATGGACATGCAGATTCAGTTCTTTCAATGAGTGGATCAGGAATAACTACATTTGGATTACCTGCATGTGCAGGAGTCACAAAGAACACTGCTTCTGAAACCATTACTCTTCCATATAACAATATACAAATACTTGAAACTACTTTAAGCAAATTCCCAAAGGAAATCGCAGGAATAATAGTTGAACCCGTAGTAGGAAATTGTGGGGTAATCTTACCTAGCGAAGATTTTTTACGGTGCTTAAGAAATATAACAAAGAAACACAACTCTGTACTTATATTTGATGAAGTTATCACGGGTTTCAGACTCTCACCAGGTGGTGCACAGGAAATATTTAAAATCACAGCAGATATTACCACTCTAGGAAAAATTATTGGGGGTGGAATGCCAATTGGTGCTGTTGGAGGCAAAAAAGAAATTATTGATTTGCTTGCTCCACTTGGACCTGTTTATCAGGCAGGCACATTATCCGGAAACCCTCTATCAGTAGCCTGCGGCATTGCAACATTAAAATTATTAAATGAAGATGTCTATAAACGCTTGGAAGATTTAGCTTCTATGCTTTGTGACAATATTCAAAATATAAACAAAGAAAAAGGTATTAAAGCACAAATTAACCGCTTTGGTTCAATGTTTACTATTTTCTTCTGCGGAACTAGAGTGTATGATTCAAACTCTGCAAAAAAATCAAATACAAAACTTTTTGGACAATTTTTTCAAAATATGCTTTCTTGTGGTGTATATTTAGCTCCAAGTCAATTTGAAGCCAACTTTCTTTCAACTGCACATAAAGAACAAGATATTAAAAAGACTCTTGAAGCTTATAAAAAATCCATAGAGACACTAATAATATAAGCAGTAGAGAGTTGCCACGGCAAGTCTCTACTGCAGATAACAGATAACATACAACTTAAGGAACTTAATGAACCTTTCCTTCCGTCTACATTAATTGTTTTAAAGATGAGGAAGATAATCTATGCAAATTGAGCTTTTTGAATCAATAACAAAGTATATAGCAAATTTAAATTTAGATGGAGATACATTAAGGGCATACACGATTGACTTACATAAATTTGAAAGAACAATTGGAAATGTTCAGCTATCAATCATTACACGGGATCAATTAAAAAGTTATTTAGATAATTTAACTTCAAAATACGGACAAAGAGTTTCGCTTGCTACTCAAAACAGGCATTATGCTTCGCTGCACAGATTTTTTGAATGGTGCTTACAGGAAAAACTTGTTGAAGAAAATCCTATGGAAAATCTTCCACGAAGAAGACCAAACAAAGATATTGGTGAAGTTCCTCCTGGTTCGATAATTAGATCTCTTAAAAAAGAACAAGTCGAAAAACTTCTTAAGAACGCACAAACCACAAGGGAAAGATTACTCTTTACCTTGTTATACACAAGCGGGACAAGAATAAGTGAAGCTCTGGACCTGAATATCCAAGATATCCATGATGGGACTATTCATATTCAGCATGGTAAAGGAATTCAACCAAGACAAGCTTATCTTGCAAAACAAACTGAAAAATTATTAGCACAATATCTTGAAGAAAGAGGAAATCCTACAAGCGGACCTGTTTTTGTTACAACACATGGACAAAGGCTGTCATATGCAAGAGCAAGACAACTATTTATGGATGCTGCAAGAAACATCTTAAATACTGACAATACCGCTATTACAATACATCAGTTAAGACATACATTCTGTACAGAGCGGGCTGGTCACATTGATTCATTTGTACTGCAAAGACTTGCTGGTCACAATGATATTAGAACTACTCTTAGATATGCAAAAGTAAGTGATACTGTAGCAAAAGAAGCATTTACAAATTTTGACGACTGGCAGGAATATAAAAGAAAAAACACTGAAGATTTAAGATTGAAACCTATAAATTAATCAATCATTTCAATCAATCCTCCAGGATCCTGGTCGTCAGTAAGTTTATTTAAAATTACTAAAGTAGAATAAGCAGCAATTATTATTTCAAGCCTTAGTGGCCCAGTAGATATGATTGATAATTCTTCATCTACATCAGTTGCTTTATAAATTTCATCTGTTAATAAAACATTTAAATCAGCTAGCTTAGGTGGATGCTTCAGTAAAAACATTCCTTCTTCAATCGCACGTTCTATATCCTTGGCAATACCACTATTTTCTTTAACAGTCTGAATATTTACTGACAAATCAGAATCATCATACAGTTCAAATTTAATTAAGAATCTTCCTCTGATTTTTGAAACATAATAAATCTGACATGTTGCAATAGCCGTTTTATCTTCCTTATCTTTGTTTACTTTCCATTGTTGGATAAAGTCAATGTTTTGATTTAACAGAGGAAGTGGTAACGGGTAATAAAGTAAAAGGAGAGGAAGCAATAACTGATGTTCTGGCTGATTCAATAAAGGAATAAAAGAACGAATTGCACTGTCTAAAAAATTATTCTCTGTAAACAAATTTTCTTTTACAATCTTCAGCCTTTGATAGAGAAAAGATTTTAAATATTTAGGATTTATCTCTGTGTTTTCATTTGCAAATAATCTGAGACATTCAGGGAATTCTTTTGGCAAAGCAAACAACTCACGAAGATTAACAATCTTTACATCTTTTAAAGTGTTTTGTTTTTCAGTTTCTGTTGGAACAGGAGGATAGGATTTTAGATCAAATGATTTTTCATTGTCAGAATCTTCTCTATTACTTGTTTTTTTGCCAAGTTTTTCAAAATTAGAAATATTCACAATTAACTCAGTTTCCTGACAGCCAGACTGTTCAATGGAGGAAAAAATATTTGATAAAAGAATTAAATTTTTTCTTCTGTTATTTTTTGCATCTTTTGTTTTTTTTGCTGTACTATCTTCAGATTCTTCTTCGTACGATTTTCTTTCAAAACCTTGAATTGCTTCAAATAAGCTTGCCAGCTGGGTCTTCCCAGCATTAGACTTATTTTGATAATTGTTATTTTGGGCTACCCAAGATTTTAGTGACATATTAGCTATTCCGGCATATGCAGGAAGATCTGTCGGCCCTTTAAATTCTCCCTGTACAGGAGTAGCCTGAACAGGTGTTTCTGAAGCATTTTTCACCTCTGTATTTAACTTAGTATGTGGAATATTTACAGTATTTAATACAGTCTGATTAACTATAGGACTATTTAAAACAGGCTGATTAACAGTTATATTTGAATTTGTGTTTACCAGACTTTGGTTAGGCGGTGTTTTCAACTGCTGTGCAGATGAATTATTAATTAACTGTGGATCGTTTTTTTCGGAATCTATATTTGCTTTAATTAAATCTGATGATTTTTTGCCAAAATTAACTGGAGAAGGCAAATTGTTCATTGACATATTTTTGTTAAAATCACTCATGATTTTAATTTAATCAAAGCCTTCCATGGCAAGAGATTGCCTAACTTTTTCAATTGCATCCTGAATCATATGTGAAACACGTGAAGGGGTAACCCCAAGCCATTCAGCAATATCATTTCCTTTTTTACCCTCATAAAAACGAAGCTCAATTACCTGTTTATGTTTAGGTGGAAGCTTATCTATAGCTCTTTTTAATGCATCTTTTAATTCAACAAGTTCTAACCTGGCAAGTTCATCAGACGTCAGCTGCTCTTTAGATGCTGTTTCTCTTTGGAAATCATCAAGATATAAAATAGTTTCAAATACTCTTTCATTTTCTTCTTCTTTTACATTGGATGAATAACTACTTCCAGCGGATTGATCTTCTAAATATCCACTACTATCTTCTATGGCATCTTTTGATTTTGCTTGCTTTACACCATACCAGTTATATTTAACCCTCAATTCATCTTTTATAGCCCACTTAACTGCCTGAGCAATATAACTTGAGTTATAAGTTTTCTTTGTTTTAACTACATCTTTTAAAAGTTTATTTACCGTAAGAAGCCCTACATTAATCAGTTCACTATACTCAGCCAGATATGAAGGAATTGATTTATATTCCTTTTTTACAACCATTTCTATAATCGGCAAATAACGCTTTAGGACTTCTTCACTAGTACCTGTTTCAGGGCCAATAAAAAGATCCTTATTAGAAGCTGGAGGTTTTTCTTTTGCCATATTAGAAAATTCCTGCTTTTCTTCTTGTTGTTCAGATGATTTTTGTCTACTTGCTTCCATAAATAATAATTACAACGTACTCCTTATATTCCTTTAATGAGATAAAAATTCATAATTTACCTTTAATTCTTAATAATTTTTTATTTCCCATAAAACTATCTACTCTAAAAGTTGTATCTAATAAAAGATAAGAAATGGTTAACCCTAACTAAATTTGTAATTATAAGCAGTTTAATGAAATTGTCCCTTCCCTCGTACTTGATATACAAAAATAAGGACTTCTGCTATTGCCCTATAAAGTTCAGGGGGAATTTCCTGGTTAACTCTTACAAGTCGGAATAAAGCCCGGGCAAGTGGAATATTTTCAATTATAGGAATTCCAAACTGTTCAGCAATTTCAATTATTTGTTGTGCTATAAGTTCAGAACCTTTTGCCAAGACTTTAGGTGCAGTATTCATTTGAGGATCATATTTTAATGCCATGGCAATATGTTCAGGATTTTTAACCACAAAGTCTGCTTCCTGAACCTGAGACATCATTTGTCCATATGCAACCTGTTGTTGTCTTTGACGCCTCATAGACTTTATCAAAGGGTCACCTTCGGTTTGTTTGAATTCATCTTTCAGTTCTTTAAAAGTCATTTTTTGATCATTCATATATTTCCAACGTTGAAATAAATAATCAAGTATTGCAATTACCAGAAGGAAAATTACACTCTTTACAGCAAAGTCATAAAACACATTTCCTAGAACAGCTATTGCACTAAATTTGTTACTTACTTCAATTAATCCAAGTAACTCTGGCATAAATCTCTTCAAACTTAAAAATGCAATATAACCAAGCACACTAACTTTAAACACTGATTTAACTAGTTCAAACAACGAACGTAAATTAAAAATTATTTTCTTAAAACCTTCAAATGGATTTAGTTTTGCCAGGTCAAATTTCATTGTCTCAGTAGTGAAAATAGGACCAACCTGTGTAAACTCAACTATCAATGTAGTTGCAACAAGCCCAAGTAATAAAGGCAAAATTATAACTACAAAACAATAAAGAGTATGATAAGCAATATAGCCTCCACCAATTACTGAAAGTGATTTATGTGGTATCTGAGTCCAGAGAGCATTAAACAAGTGTGCAAAATTCTGCCAGATAAAACCAGACAGATAAAAAATCATAAAAAACCCAACTATAAAAGTTACAAGCTGAGTAATATCTTTGCTCTTAAATACCTGCCCTTTTTTATGTGCTTCTCTCAGTTTGTGTGGGGTTGCATCAAACTGCTTATCACCAGCGTCTTGGTCTGCCATCTTTTTATAACGCCTCGTTGTCTCTTCATTATCATTCAGCCCATCTTTTCTAGAAACCAATCAATATCGGATATTTGTTAACACTATGTTAATAAAAGTCCCTATTTATCCTTTTCCCCATAAATCTCATATATAACTAATTAAAAAAGACTTTGGGATATGCCTTTAAAGCTCATTTCATTACTCAGTCTTAACCACATACCATAAACTGTTTCTCATAGGAGGGATTTCCCTAGAAATTTAAATTAAGATGTTTTTACTTCTTCAAACAATTCCACCAAGCCAACCACTAATGCCGCCGCATGAGGATCCATTGGCTAATAATATGGCCGAAAAGAATAAAGTAAATCGTCAAGAACATCAAACCATAAAAACAGAACAAAGAGATATCGATAACAGACAAAATGTTAACCATAAGCAAAATATCAAAAATACACAGAACACACAGGGTCAAAATACAGAACTCACTACATTTGTAAATAATATACGTGACTCTTTCTTACCAAGGCTTGATGGAATAGGAAGGTTAATTCTCAACAGCGCATTAAATTTAAATAATGGTGGGGAGGCTCGATTAACTGCTCCTCAAAGACAAATAATTCAACAAGCTATAAATTTACAAGCTCCTGCACTATTAACTCAAGTACCACAATTTGGAATACCATCACTCCTGGAAAAACTAAGAGAAGATGGCATTAGCGACAGGCATATTACTGCATTTAACAAACTCACCGAAATAATAGAAAAAAAAGGGGGTATAAGCACTGCAGATATTGTAAATGATCCTGAATTACGCTGGCTTCGAAATACAAACGATCTTGGAGTAATTGGATTTGTATTTAAAAAAGTTGTTGATCGTATTATGGATACTACAAAGGAAATTATAAATGATCGCAGAGCAAGTATTCAAGGGCTTGGAAATTTAGCACTTGAAATAGCCAATAAAATGATCAATGGTGGGGAATCATGGTCTCACAAAGAAGGACTTCAGATAACTTCAGACTATATACTGGGTAGATGGACTATAGGTTTTGGTTAAAATTATTTTTTGTAAATCTACAAATATTAAGATATTCATCAAATGTTAAATCCTCAGCTCTTAAATTATGATTTAAATTTAGCTCATCAAATTTCTGTTCAATATATCTTTTATCCGGATACAATCTTTCCAAAGCATTAATTATTTTTTTTCTTCTTTGTTGAAATGCTGTTCTAATAATTTTCTTTAAAGAACAAGGATCCTCAATATGTTGTAGTTTTGATTTAACTTTCAGATGAACAAATGCTGATTCAATCTTTGGCTTTGGTAAAAATGCATTTGCAGGGACTTTAAATAGAATTTCAGGCTCAGCAAAATATTGAATTAGCAAGCTTAGTGAACTGTATGCTTTTGTACCAGCCTTTGCAACAAGGCGTTCAGCCACTTCAGACTGAACCATTAAATAGACATCTTTAACAAATGGCAAATGAACTGCTGGTAAATCTAAATCACCAAATATCTTTAATAAGATTTTTGAAGTGAGATTATACGGGATATTTCCAATTATCTTAAAAGGTTTATCAGACAATTTACACAGATCAATTTTTAAAAAACTATTTTCAATAATTTCTATATTTGTCAGTTTATTGTGATTTATATTTCCCTGTAATTTCTTTAAAATATCCTTTTCTGGTTCAATAGCAAATATTTTTTTACCCTGCTCTGCCAAAAGAATGGTTAATAATCCCGATCCCGCACCTATCTCAACGACAATATCATCAGATTTTACATCAACAGCCTTTACAATCTTTTCTAAAAAAGTTTTATCGATTAAAAGATTCTGACCAAAGGATTTTTTCATGAACCTTTACACAATTCCTCAAAAATCAAGTTATCAAGTTCACCCTTTTCATCCAGCACATGAGTATCATCACACCCACCAATATGCTTCCCATCTATGAATACCTGCGGAACAGTTTTTCTTCCATTAGCTCTTTGTGCCATTTTTTCCCTGGCAGATTCGTCACCATCTATTCTGTAACGAGTATATTTAATTCCTTTATTATCAAATAACTGAATGGTTCTTTGACAATAAGGACAATGATCCCATGTATAAATTTCTATATTTGCTTTCTGCTTATTTATCTTTCTTACCGTAACGTTTTTGGAATCTATCTATGCGGCCTTCAGCATCTAAGATTTTTTGTGTACCGGTGTAAAACGGATGACATGCACTACAAATTTCTACCCTTATATCAGGCTTTGTAGAACCAATTTCTATTTCATTACCACAAATACAAGTAGCCACTACTTTATGATATTCAGGATGTATTTTTTCTTTCATAAGAGGCTTTATAATACCTAAAAACTTAAAATATTTCAACGTAATACAGCTTCAGTCTTTTCATTTTTTTCATTTACCATATTATCAATTTCCTTTAGAAGCGCCTCAAGCAATTGTTCTTCAGGTAATACTTTGAAAATTTCACCTTTCTTATAAATTACACCTTTTCCATTTCCCCCTGCAATACCTATATCTGCAGCCTTAGATTCTCCAGGTCCATTAACTACACAACCCATCACAGCAACAGTTATCGGTTTTTTTAAATCTTTTAGTTTTTCTTCAATTGTCTTGGCCATATTCTCAAAACCATTTAATTCCATACGACCACAGCTTGGACAGCTCACCAAATTTAATCCTTCAATTTTAAGTCCAAGAGATTTTAAAATTCCTTTTGCAACATCTACCTCAACTGTAGGATCACCTGTTAGAGAAACCCTTATAGTATCTCCAATACCTTCCGAAAGAAGAGCACCAATTCCAACACATGATTTTATTGTCCCACCTTTTGGTGTCCCTGCTTCAGTAACACCAAGATGAAGTGGATAATCTGTTTTTTCAGACATTAAACGGTAAGCTTCAAGCATTACAGGAACATCAGAAGCCTTAAGAGAGATTTTAATCAAATCAAAATTCAAATCTTCCAGTATTTTTACATGCTCAAGTGCACTTGCTACCATTGCTTCATGAACTCGATCAGCTCCATATATGGCTCCCCACTTAGCATCTAACGAGCCAGCATTAACACCTATTCTTATAGGAATCAATCTTTCACGTGCTGCCCTAACTACTTCTTTTACTCGTTCATGCTCACCAATATTCCCCGGATTAAGCCTAAGAGCATCTATCCCCTGTTTTATAGCTTCTAGAGCCAGTCGCCAGTCAAAATGAATATCTGCTACTAACGGCACTGGAGATTTTGATTTTATTTCAGAAAGCTTACTTGCTGCTTCTTTGTCCGGAACAGCCACACGTACTATGTCACACCCTGCATCCGCAAGTGCTTTTATTTGGTCTAAAGTAGATTTAACATCTCTTGTATCAGTAGTAGTCATGGATTGAATAGCAATAGGAGAATCTCCACCAATTGGTACTAAGCCAATGTGAATTTTTTTTGATTTCCTGCGTTTATATTTGGGATTTGATACAAGGTAAGTCATGAGGTTAATTATAACGCACCACATCACCCATATTATTGTTTCAGTGTTTTTAAATAATTCATTCTGTCTTTTGCATCTTTAATATATTGACCTAGTGGAACAAGCTGAATATACTTCTGGTAATTTTCAATCGCAGCTTTATTGTTTTTCTTTTCTTCATATAAAGTAGCCAGAAAAAATACTGCATCTGATTGCCCTTTTGGATCAATCTGAACAGCTTTTTGGTATGACTGAATAGCCTCATCAATTTGTTTATTTGCCTGATAAGCTGTTCCTAAATTAAAGTGGGTTTGAGCATCATCAGGAGCAAGTTCTAGCGCTTTTGTATAATCACCTATTGCTCCGGGGAAATCATTTGAAGATTGTTTGTTAATGGCACTTTGTATAAGAGGATCTGCAAGAGCTGCTTTTAGCATTTTCATTGCATTGAGATAAGTTTCATTATTATTCTCTAGATCAATAGCTTTCTGGTATTGAATCTGAGCGTTATTCAGATCACCATTAGCCTGATAAGCAGTGCCAAGGTTATAGTAAATAGAGGCATCATTTTGACTTATTGAAAGTGCTGCAAGATATGTGGTAATAGCCTCCTGATAATTATTTGATTTTTGAAGTTCAATAGCACGCCCTAAAAGTTCTTTTACTTTTTTCTCATTAGCCTGTTGTCCTAAAAGATTCAGTGCAGATTTTGCTTTTTCATTATTCGGATCAATTTCCAAAGATTTCTTATAAGCTTTCTCAGCATGCTCAAAATCATCTATAGCCTGAAAAGCAGTTCCAACATTATAGTGAATCTTTGAATCATTTGGATTTAGTTCAAGTGCTTTTACATACTGATTAATTGCTTCATTGTACTTTCCTTCGGATTGAAGTCTTAGTGCAGCTCCTACAAGTTTAGATGCCTGTAATTTAAGCTTATCCCCCTCAAGTAATTGTAAGCCACGTTGTGCAATGTCGTTATTTGGATCTAGCTTTAATGCCTGATTATATTCTTCTTCCGCATTAACAAAATCTTTTTTTGCCTGTAGTGCTATAGCTAGACCAATATGATTTTCAGCAACAAGTGGCGCTAGTCTTACAGCTTCATTCCAACCTCTCACATTAGCAGTTAAAGCATCTTGTGAATCTGGTTCAAGCTGAAGTGCTTTTTTATAATGATCAATTGCAGTAACAACATCCTTAAGAGCTAACAACCCATCACCTATTTTAATATGTGCCTTTGCTGTTTCTTTAATTTCAAGCCCTTTTTTATAGTAGTCTATGGCTTTGTTAATATCATCTATTTTCTGATCGTCTCTCAAATATAAGATGTAATAAATATCACCAATACTTATAAGAACATTTTGGTCAGGAGTTTTAGAGAGTGATAATGCTTTCTGATATTCAATTAAAGCCAGCTCAAAGCTTGCATCAGTTCTTAATTTGTCTCCCAGTTGCAATCTCACCTGAGGATCATTTGCTTTAACACCTCTTTGATTTAAAAGAGCATCAAGATTTTCATCTGCAGTTTTATTTTCTGGATCAAAATAAATTCCAAGCCTGAATTCTCTTAAAGCTTTTTCATAATCCGTTCTATCAAGTAGGTATTTCCCATAATTGTTATGCGCAATACTTATATTTTGCCTGACAATTGTATTGTTTGGCTCCAAAGTCAAAGCTTCTTCAAATGCTTTCAATGCTCCAATGAAATCCTTACTCTTATGTAAACGAATGCCTTCATTTACTAGTTTTACTACTCCCTGATTTGAATCATAGTCATCTTGTGCAAATACATTAAGTACACTAACTGTCAGAAGAACGTAAAGTAAAAGAACTGTAGGAAAATATTTTCTTGGCATACCTATTTACTATCTTAAGCTATCATATACCCCATGGGACTATTATATGACTTAATTTTTGGTGTCTTTATCCTAACAGCACTTGCAGCTACGTTCGGGAACTATCTGGATAAAATGTTTCATTTAACTCCACTACTCTCAATTTCATTTGGATTAATTGCCATAATATTTGGACTTGCAAGACTGGTTATAAAATCAAATGAAATTTATAAAAAAAGTTCTAACAATGAAGATAAAACCAAATAACAATATTACATCCGCTATAAACAAGACATTACTTACACAGATTTTAATTCTGGGAATAATTTGCCTTGTTTGCCTTTTATATAAAGAATATACAATCTTGTCAGGTTTTCTAATAAGTGGCTTAACATTATTCTCTCATTTACAGTTGGTTAAATTGTCCTATAAGAATAAATTTTTGTCTTTATTTGGTTTTCCTGCACGACTAATAATAATTTGTGGGCTTTGTGCAATACTCGTTCACAAGATACATCCAAATTTGATAGCATTGTTCATTGGTTTTACAATTGGTTTGTTTGCCTATATTTTTATTATGTGGCAATACGCACAATCAGAGATCAGAAAAGGAAATTAAGATAAATGTCATTAGGAGTTCATGTAACAGGAGAAATTTTAGGACAAAAAGTCCATATGGATACTCTTGTTTTTTCATGGGCAATAATGGCTGCAATATTATTTTTCTCTTTTCTTTTTACAAGAAATTTAAAAATCGATGGCTATGGATTAAAGCAAACTATGTTAGAAACGGTCTGGGGACTGATAAACGGACTTACATCTTCACAGATACCAGGTAATAAAGGAAAGAATTTCATTCCACTAATAG
>OBEQ012086188.1_pt1 | contig 13292 bp, 7 predicted proteins | sample 1670901 | NCBI WGS metagenome assembly OBEQ01 (sample SAMEA104232315, study PRJEB22302) | groundwater metagenome | biome: forest; feature: aquifer; material: groundwater | place: USA | collected 2011-08-07 | depth 5.4 m
CCGTTTCAATAAGACAAAAAAAGCCCGCCATCGGCGGGTTTTTTTCTAACTACTACTAATCTCAGGCCTTGCGACGCTGAGCGTACAGACCGAACAAGCCTAGCAGGGTAAGTGCTATTGAAGCGGGTTCTGGAACACTCGGTGTACCAACTGTGTTGGTGAAGGAGAAGCTCAGGTCATTGTAACCGTTGATGCCTTCTGGGGTGCCGTAAAGGTCTTCAAAGCTGACCAATGATTCGTTGGGCATCCAGTTAGATTGAACACGAGCATGCGCCAAACCATCAGGGTTACGTGAAGCGACGCCAGTGTAGAAATCATTACCAGTATTGTTCACGTGGAGACGGAAGATCAGTTCCGTGCCGACAGAGAAACCGCCCAGATTGAACGTGGTGCCTACTGGAGTTGTGTGGTTGTTGAAGACGAAAACGTCGTTCAGCATGTTGCCATCAAGGCCAGTGCCGCTAACTGTCATCGACAGCAACAGGTCATTGCTGTATGCAGCCGAGTTGCCTTGATAAGTAGCGATGATATCGCCAGTGCCAGAAACGGCTACCGCGTTGCCTTCAGTGCCGGCTGCAGCGATTGGGAAAGCTTGGGTGGTAAAGGAAATGCTTGCGAGCATTGCAAGAGCTGCTAGACGCAGAAACTTCATAATGGTTCTCCAACTGTTGATTGTGATTATCCTTGGCAAGACGCCGTAGGCCTGCCTCGCACAGCAAGTAACATACCACCTATAAATAATCTTTTTACTCAATGGGTTGGGAGAACACTGTAATGCTAATTGTTAAATATTCCGGCAGTGGCGTGGAATTATTAAGCAAGAATGGAGGAAGTATAAAAGGCCTCTTAGGATCTTTGAGGATATCGGCGATTAATCAGGGTTCCCAACCTTAGAAACTAGTGTTTTCAGAAGCGGGCCGGTTCTAGGGCTGAGTCCTTTGCCCTATTATTCAACCAACCCATTTGTTGCAATGCAGTATACGCATACCACTGCACATACCAGTGTTCCGAATTGAGCAGCAAGTTTTTTACTGGCGCTATAAAATTATTCTCTCCACGCCTACCAATCGCATTCAGCGCCGCACACACAACATTGATTTGCCCATCATGCAACAGCTGCTGCAAATTATCGGCTGCCGAATCCGCGCTGCTAAAACTCAACGCCATGCCATACCAATAGCGTTCCGCTATGTGGATGCTATTTATGATGTACAGAATGCGCGACACCCCATTGGGATCTGATTGATACAACTTAATATCGATCTGGTTTTGATAAGCATATTGCAGTGCTGCTACCCTCTCCTGCCAATCATCACTGGCCAAACGTGCTGCCAAATTGCTTGTTGTAATTAAAATGGTTGGCTGCTTGATGGCAGCTGTTGTCGACAGCAGTATTAAGACATACATGAGTAGGCCAGCAAGCCAAGGTGCATGGGAATAAGATACACGGGTATAAGGTGCATGGAAATATTCCCGACACCAAGGCAATCGTCGACCGATAAATCTAAAAAGCGATCCAGCTAACAGCACACAAAGTGCGGACAACAACAGGCTAGCTGCAATAGGAACAGCAAAGATGATGGAATAGCGCAGCAAGCTTCGCAATGCCTGTCGCGAATCGAATTTTGCGGAAAATTCAGCTAATACACGGCGGGGATCAGACTGAAACTCTGCACTACTCACTGACTGTTCGCCCGCGTTACTTACCATTTGCAGCGTCAGAACATCATGATCAGAGCGAATCACAATATCAGCCTCGACGTGCGACGAGAGCGGCAGATAACCCGCTTGCAATAGTGACCTCGCGATGGATTCGCGCAATTCAACATCACCAGTACCATCGATAAGTACGGTCTTCATGTTGTGCTGATGAATCGGTTTAATAGCCTCGGCCGCAAACAGGGTGTAGCGGTAATAAAAATCATTAATGGCACGTCCAAGTGCTGTTTCAAATAGCATGGCATCTCTGCCCTGCATGAAGGTGTTTTTATCAAGCGTGCTGCTGATCAGCAGTGGAAAAAACGCCGACGCTATTAACGCAGCTGTTAAGCCAGCATGAGACGCGGACATTCCTTTGCGTAACGGAGACCAGTAATGGTGGTGAATCAACAACGATGCGGGGACAACCCACAAGTAAACAGCAACCGTGAAACTACCCGCGTGCAAAGTAATCACCAGCCAAACTAACGCACTGATGGACAGTACGTACCGGCGATAGCGGATAAACAAGTTGTCAGCCAGCATGGCCATCAAAAAGAGTAGAGCCATACACGGCCCGATAGTGACAGAAAAAAAAGTTGCTGCGAAAAAAGCACTTGCCGGTTGCTGTAACGCTAACGCTGTCGGCTGATTAGGAACTGTAAGGTACCAAGCTGCAAGTTCATTGATACGCGCAAACAGCGCTAAATTAGTGGAGTAAATATGTATGGTTGCCAGCAGTTGGGTAACAGCCACTGCCAGAAAAATTGTTCGAATAATATAAAATGCGATCGCTGGCATCCGGTTCCAAAAGGGTTATTGGTTCAAAGTTAGGCATCAATACAGACTCTGCCACGAAAATTATCTATTCCTGCCGAATACTCATTCAATCTTGGTCATGCAAAATGTGCAAGCCGGTTTTCTCGTCTAAAGTAAATTGTGGTCGAGAAGACTCTTCAAAGAAAGTTCGTCAAAGAGAGTTCGTCAAAGCTAGTTCGTCAAAGTCAGCTCCTCAAGGATAGATTGGAGATCAGGTGAAAGCCCCATTCATTAAAAAAACAGTCGCTCAGTGGTACAAAAACAAAAGCTCAACGTGCTCTGCAATCGCATTAGCGAGCCTGCTATTCATCTCAAGCTCCGCCCGGAGTTTTGAGGTTGTCGATTCGACACTTGATATTAAGTACTACCCCTACTACACGGGTTTTACCGACATCACCGGCAACGTAACCTGGGACACTAAAAAAGTCACCGTATCATCCTATTCCAAATCGGAAATAAAACAGTTTTTCGGTGAATACTATTTTAATTACGATTATGCCACTGCCGATGAGTGCGACCAAGATGATGACTGCGACTTATCCGATTCAAGCAGCGATATACTCAACTACATTGATAAGGTTTTTAAGAATTACGAAAAACCTGATACTGGCACTATCACCATCACGGGCAGCTTAACCATCAGCCCAGGAACTGTGGTTGAACTGTCCGATGGCATGACTCTGGTGGTGGATGGTGGAACACTGACGCTCGCTGGAGACGATGAGGAACAAGCTATTTTGAAGGGCAGCAGTTGGGGCGGCATTTACCTAAAGCGCGGTGGCGTGGCGAACTTTAGCAACTGTAAAATAACCGACGCCAAGAGCGACTACGGCGCGATACGCGTGGATCCCGGGTTTAATAACCTGACGATCGACAACTGCGAGATTTCCAATAACGATGGTTTCTTTGGCGGTGCAATCCATATCGAAGGTGCTAATCCAACCATAAAAAACAGTGTGATAAAAAGCAATAATGAAGCAGCACGGGGTGGCGGGATCTACATGATCAATGCCAGCCCTACACTGACTAACAACCAAATTAGCGACAATAAAGATGTCACCGTAGGCGGTGGGATCTTTATGGATAATTCCTCGCCCACCCTGCGCAACAATATTATTGCCAATAATGGTGCTAAGGGCGGTGGCGGGTTATTTATCTCCAACAATTCTAATCCCACGCTTTACAACAATATCATCGCCAACAATACCGGCACCGGTGGTGGTGGCGGCCTACTATTCGACACTACGTCGAGGGCAACAATTTATAACAGTACCATTAGCGCTAATCTGGCCCCATCGGGCAGTGCGATTTATATAGACGGTAACTCAACGCCCAGCTTTTTCAACACCATCATTTACGGTAACGGCGATGAGGAGGAAGGTGAAAACGGCATTGTGAGTCAGCAGATCTTCCAGGCATCCTTAGCAAGTTTTCGTTACTCACTGGTGGAGGGCGGGATTACCGGCGAAGGCAATATCGATACGGATCCGCTCTTTAAATCACCTTCAGAAAAATATGGCACGGGCGGCACTGGCACCACAGCGGATTGGAGTTTAACGGCAGGCTCGCCGGCGATTAATGCGGGTAACAGCGCAGCCAGCGATAACGATTACGCAGGCAATGCAAGGGTTTTTAGCGGCAAGCGCGTTGATATCGGCGCCTACGAATTCCAAAACAATCCACCACTGGTTTCGGGCCAAACAGCTGATATGACTATAGCAGCCGAAACCACCGACGAAGACACTGACGTCGCGGTAAAAATCTGCGCAAAATCCACCGACCCGGAAAACCATACCCTGGTGACGTTTATCAGTAGCTTTCCAGAACTTGGGGGCACACTTTACCAATATGATGAGGGTGATCGCGGCGATGAGATTACCGATTTCGACTTTACCGTTGATGACGTCGATGGCTGGGTAATCTACGCGCCAGTGAACAAAAGCCAAAACTATACCGACAGTTTTACCTGTCAAGTAAAGGACCAGCCATTAGACAGCGAGGGTGAAGTCGATGACAATGTCGTTGCCACTTCATTGAATAAGCAGACGGTTACTGTGCCTGTGCTCGCTGACAATGATCCCCCCAACCTTAAGACTGTACTGACAGTAGGCAGCAACGCCCATGTCAACGGCAATTATGATTTCACCATTGAAGTGACAGATCCAGACGAAGAAGATGTCGGCAGCGTACTTTCGGTATCGGCCGACCAATTGGTGCCCTGGTTAACACTGACAAAAAATGGCGATGGCACTTTTACGTTTACTGGCGTTCCCGCACTGAGTGACCAGGAAGTGGATAACACCATCAACATGCGGATTGAGGACGACCAAGGTAACGCAATTGAAGAGAGCTTTACTATCGATATTGGCGATCAATTAGCGTTAACGGTTTCAATCGACGGCTCAACCAGCGGCGAACCCAGTAAAACATTAAAATTGGAAGCCTCTGGTTCCACGGGCGACACAGTCACTTTTCACTGGGTGATCACGGACATAAACGGCACTATTGTTAAAGAGGGAGATGGCAACTCGCTAAATTTTTTAACCACAGTGGAAGGCCAGTATAGTGCGACTGTTACCGTCAGCGATCAGGTCGGAAGTTTATCCGCCACAGATACCGTGGACATTTCAATTGGTACCGGCTTTACGGATGTGGATGATGATGATCGCGACGAACCCACGGATGAGGACAGTGCGGAAATCGATAGTTATTCAGATAACGGCACCTCTACTGTCAGCACTACCAATATCAGCGCTGGCAATGTAAGGACTCTGGCCACATCGAGCGATAGCGAAAACATTAACCGGCTTTCTCAGTTAGCTCTCACATCAGAACAGACAAACATCTTACTCTCAGCCATAGCTTCAATCATCGCAACCGCGACCGATGCAACTACAACGGCCGCGCAGACCAGCCAACTGCTCGGCGCCTTGGATAATCTTGTGTTGGAAAACAATCTGGATATACCTCTGACTAGCACCCAACAGACGCTGTTCTTCTCAACGATTGACAGTGCCGCCAGTCGGCTGACACTCAATCAACTGCAAATCATGAAATCGGTAGAAGTGTTGAATGAAGTAGTGCTGCAGGCTGCAGCGATTTTCGACGCCAGCCAAGTTTCCACGCTTAAAACAGCGATCTCTGCTTTAACCAGTCGCACCTTTACCACGGCAACCTCCTACAACGCGACCAGCAATGCGTTTGTTAAAATGGCCGCCGAGGTTATCGACCTCACGCAGGCATCGACCTCGATCGATCTTGGTGATCCCGCTGAGTTCCAGGCCAAAATCACGTTAAGTGCCGAAACACTTGCCGAGTTACGGGAGAAATTCGCCGTTGACCAGATCATTGTCAGCCTGGCCGCCAACTCAGTGACCTGGGATCATGGCGTGATCATGACTGTTTCCATCAGTGATATTAGCGGCAACATGCTGGCGGTGAAAAATCTCGTTAATCCGATCACCATGACTATTCCAGTGGCGATCGAGGGTGCGCTGGTGCCACAGTATTTTGATACTAACAGCACCACCTGGAAACAAGCCGGCATCAGCGGCGTCGACAGCTCTGCCGAGGTCAGCGTTACCTTTACCACCAACCATTTGACGGAATTTGCCTTGTTTGTTAGCGGCACGGGGGATACTGGCAAAGAGCCAGGTGTGATGAGTAAAGCGACGGATACATTGGCAGATACCAAGAACTGTTTTCTGGATAGTTTATTTTAGAAAGAATTTATCATGCAAAAAAAATCAGTTTTCCCATTGCGCACATGCCCCATTCCCAACAGAGTCTTTGCTATAACCTCCGTTCTATACAGCGGGCTTTGGCTAACGCAAGGACTGCTTGTCACACCGCTTGCAAACGCAGATCCCTTTTCGATTCACACCTCGCCTCGCGCCGCTGCCATGGCAGGAGCCTACGTCGCCTTAGCGGATGATGGCACGTCTGTCTGGTACAATCCCGCAGGCTTTGCCGGGCTGCCGAAAAAAGCCAGTGATGCAGGTGAACTAGCAGATTATGACATGTCATTCAGCTCAACCCATGACATAGAGAGCGATGCCAGCATAGGGCGGAACGGCAACGCGTTATTTGTTGGCGGACGTTACAGCACGGCAGCCAATGGCATTGGGTTGTACTACTACCAGCCCTACAATTTCGAATACTCAGTACCTCAGACCGACGGCAGCAACGTGTGGGGCGACATTAAACAATCTCTGCATATCCTTAGCATACCCATGGCAGCTGCACTGTCGAACGGCAAAGTTAGGTTTGGTGGCACACTGGAACTCGTCAGCCAATATGCGGACGAAACCGATATTCGCCTGCAAGACGATTCGGGCTTTATCCAGCGTTACAACTTACCCGAGACACATGCCAGCAGTTATTCCGGCTCAGTCGCCACACAGGTCAAGCTGCTTGATAGTTCCGAGCGCAACATGCGAGTCAACCTGGGAGCGGTTTATCGATTCAAGTCAGAGCAGGACGCAAGTTTCAATACACCCTACACCACCCTCAACAGTTTGCTGTTAGCAAAACCGCAGAGCTTTGATCTAGGTGTCGCAGGCGTGAAAGAACTCAGCTCGGGATCTGTTATTACCCTCTCGACCCAATACGGACAAAGCGAGTGGGAAGACAATCAGAGCTATACAAAATTTGCCATTGGCGGCGAATACCAGTTTCCACAAAGCGAGTGGCGCGTGTTCCTGCAACCCATTCAAGCAGCAGTGCAGTTCGGTTACAGCAACGCCACAGCGTCGGTTGACGATCCTAATTTAAATTGGCCTGATGTCTCCACGCTCACCTTAGGCACAGGCTTTGCGATCGGTAAAAAGTGGCATGTCGCACTTGCCGCCGAACGTAAAACCGCAGAGCCCATTAGCGGCAGTGACAGCAGTAAGATGTATTACAGTTTTGGCTTGAACTGGGCGCCGGATTTGTAGCGCCCCCATGTTCCCATCATTTTGTTTTTGGCAAGCATTAGCCATGAACAAACCATCAAATAAAGCTCAAGCTTCGAATGTTAAAGCTATTATTAACTATTTGAAATCAATTAGTTAAATATTGATAAATTTTTTCTTGCCAGCGACATACACTCAATTTACTATTGTGAGTAAATTTACTCAGTAGATTAAATAAAATGTATTTTGAACGCCATCAAGCCAAACTTTTGCGTCAACGCCTAGCTGAACAACCAGCTTTTATGATCGTTGTAACTGGTCCCCGTCAAATTGGTAAAACTACGATGGTGCGCCAGGTTCTCATTGAGTGGCAGTCGCCACTGATCGCTGTAGATCAACCTCTGCCAGATTCACGCGACACCTTCTCTACGAGTTCTAATGAGGTAGATAGACTTACACACTTCCTTCCCGGCGCACAGCCAACTGCTGAATGGCTAATAGATCAATGGACAAAAGCCCGCGCTAAAGCCCGAGTACGGTTAGAAGGTAAGCGATATGTATTGGCCATTGACGAAATTCAAAAAATCCCTCGTTGGTCTGACATCGTAAAAGGCCTCTGGGATGCAGATCGTGCTGAAGGTCTCAACATGCATGTCGTGCTACTCGGTTCTTCACCGTGGCTCATGCAAAAAGGCTTAACGGAAAGTCTCGCCGGTCGATATGAGTTGATTCGCATGAGTCATTGGTCATATCCAGAGATGCAAGAAGCTTTCGATTTTTCAATCGACGAATACATCTATTATGGTGGTTATCCTGGCAGTGCTGCCTTTATCCACGATGAAGTTCGTTGGCGCAGTTTTATACGTGGTTCATTAATACATCCCAACATTGAGAAAGACATCTTGCAGATGACACGCGTGGACAAGCCCGCACTTCTGAAAACCTTATTTGAACTTGGCTGCAATTATTCCGGACAAATTATTTCTTACACAAAATTGCAGGGACAGTTACAGGACGCCGGCAACACAGTCACACTTGCTCATTATCTCGATCTCCTCTCGCAAGCTGGATTGTTAACGGGACTATCCAAGTACGCTGGACAAAAACATCGTCAGAGAGCTTCTAGCCCCAAACTCAATGCACTCAATACAGCGTTAATCTCGGCAATTGCGGATTATACGTTTAACGATGCACGCAACGATCGCTCATATTGGGGGCGCCTCGTAGAAAGCGCGGTAGGAGCCCACCTTTGCAATACAGCCAATGACAACTACCAGGTTCAGTACTGGCGCGAGAGTTCAGATGAGGTAGATTTCGTGCTGTGTAATAGTAGAAAGTTGGTAGCAATCGAAGTGAAAAGTGGTTCTCAATACACACAATCAAAAGGCTTAGGCGTGTTCAAGCAGATGTACGAAAAAACCCAACTACTCATTATCGGCGATAGTGATATACCGGTTGTCGAGTTCCTTTCATCACCCGTAGAAGACTGGTTTGAGTAAAAAGATGGAACTGATTCCTCGTTATGCGCGCAAGATTCCACAACGACCAGACGCGATGGTAGAAAGCGAGGCGCAGAGCATTGAAATATTTCGTGACAAAAGTGCGTGGGTATTGCTTGGCGAACCTGGCATGGGGAAAACAACGGCATTCCAAGAAGAAGCCAAAGCAACTAACGGGGAATATTTGCGAATTGTAGATTTCCTTGAAGATGATCCATCCGATTGGAAGAATAAGACTCTCTATCTTGACGGCTTAGATGAGATTCGAGGCGATGGCAATGCGGGCAATATATTGCAGCGTATTCGCCAACGGCTGAAGTCTCTTGGAAATCCGCCATTTCGAATTGCATGCAGAGCCGCAGACTGGTATGGCTCAACAGATAGGAATGATCTTGAATCTGCTTCACCCAATGGGCAGATAGATGCATTGATACTTGAACCACTCAGCGACAAAGATATTCTCACCATTCTGGGCAAAAACCATGGTGTTAGCGAACCTCAGCAGTTTGTTGAGAAGGCACGACAGAATGGTGTATACGAACTACTTGATAATCCCGAAACACTTCGACTGCTTGCAACCGCTATTCAAGGTGATCAGTGGCCAAAATCCCGCAACGAAATATATCAGCTTGCTTGTGAAAAGTTAGCGACAGAAGAAAACAAGCGGCACCGCGACAGAAACCGCAAAAATCCAAACAATGTCGAAAAAATTCTTGATGCTGCAGGTCAACTTTGTGTTGTTATGCTTCTATCCAATAAGACTGGCTTGGCCCTTGATCGAGGCGGCGCTAGTGAACAATTTCCTACTCTTAACGATTACTCTCCCTCTGATAGCGAATCAGCATCTCTCGCCATACATAGTAAACTTTTTCGTCCAAATTCAGAGAAAGAAGAGAGGTTTGAGCCAAGCCATCGAACTATCGCTGAATACCTTGCTTCACGTTGGATTGCACAACAAATCGATAAAAATGGCCTGCCCTTAAAACGCATTTTTAATTTATTGCTTGGACGTGATGGGCGGACAGTGGCTGGCCTACGTGGTCTCTATGGTTGGTTAGCTTTGCATTGTATCGACGCACGAACACAACTCATCGAGAACGACCCACTAACAATAATTGCTTATGGCGACGTTAAACCAATGCCTGCCGCAGACAAGCTGCGAATTCTCGAAGGTTTAGGGCGGGGAGCCAAGAAATCTACAGCTTTTCTTGGTGATATTCAATTAAACCACTCGTTTGGCGCATTATCCGATGCTGCATTGTACGAAAGATTTAGTGCGATCCTTGAAGCGCCGGAACGCGATGCAGCCAGCCAAGCGTTTATTAGATGTGTAGTTGCAATCCTTTTACAGGGAGAACCGGATGACCGATTTGCATCAATGCTTCAAAACCTGGTTCGCGATGAGACAAGATGGCCTGCCATTAGGCAACATGCGTTGCAAGCTTGGTTAAAAATAACGGCAGAATCACAAGTTAAAATTGCATTGCTTGAAGAGATTCATGAAAAACGTGTAGTTGATCGGGATGATGATTTGGCAGGTATACTTTTGCAACATCTTTACCCAAAGCATCTAGCACCAACAAAAGTGTTGCGTTACTTTCACCGATTAAAAGATCCCAACTTAAATAGTTACTACCTTCATTTCTGGAGCTACGAACTAGTTCCATCCGCCCCAGTTGAACATCTCGCGATATTACTGGATGGATTGGTTGGTCGAATTGAATTTATTAGCGATCCATTACATCGCCGATTAAATAGGTTTGTCGATAAACTGTTAGTGCGCGGTCTTTTAGAGGATGGTGACAATAATCGTAGTGAACAGCTCTACGAATGGTTGGGAATAGGGCATGATGAGCATGGTCAGTGCGAACGAGAGCAGACTGAATATGAAGAGATAAAAAATTGGTTGAGTGATCGCCCAGCAATATATAAAAGCTTGATGGCAATTTGTTTTAATCGATGTGCAATAAGTAAAAACCTACGCTCTTGCATGTACATTCAACTGGAACGTCTGCATGGCGCAGAACCACCTAAAGATATTGGATGTTGGCATCTTGAACAAGCATCGTTGATTGATGACGCTAAGTTAGCGCATCTACATTTGGAGTATGCGGTGGCTGCATTGATCGATCAGAAAGGGGCAGCAGGATTGTCATTGGAGATGTTAGAAAGTTGGAGCGAAACTCATCCTGATCGGCAACTTTGGCTTCCCCCTTTGTTGAGTTGTGAAATTTCCGAGGCACAACTAAAAGGGACTGTTAACAAGTTGGAGCGCCAGCGGAAAAATACCGAGAATAGACGAACTCGTACCATCGAAATCACGCGATACCTTTCGGCAATACGTAGTGGTACTGCACCAGCTGCCATCATGGATGAGCTGGCGGGAGTATGGATGAATCGGATCAGTGACATTTTCGGAACAGCTGTTGAGAATCGCTTTAGCGAATATAGTGAAAATGGTCATGAACTCCTTGTCGCTACAGAAATTGGGTTTAAAAGTTGTCTTAATCGTGAAGATTTACCGACCACTGATGAAATTATCGCAATCAAATTCGAGCAACAGAAACATTATATTTCTCTACCATGCTTAATCGGCATGGATTTGTGCTGGCAGGAAGATCCAACTGAGATTCAGCGGTTATCCCCTGAAATCTTAAATCGAATGATCGCCTTTTACCTTACCCACACCCATGATCACACATCTGATTGGTTTACTCACTTAATTCAACATAACCCAGAACTCATCGCAGACGTGCTCTACTCCTATGCAAGCACAGCATTGAAAGCCAAGAAAGAATATAGAACCTACATTAATTGTATCTATCCGCTTGAGCAGGACTCGAATTATCGGGCAGTAGCACTCCTGGTCGTGCCACGCTTGCTGAAAAGTTTTCCTGTGCGCACCACTGCAGATCAACTCAGTTATCTGGAAAGTTTACTGAAGGCGGCTCTGCGTTATATGCCAGAAATAATAAAATCCCTTGTCGCAGATAAGATTGCCAAAAAGGGTATGGACAAAGCGCAAAAGGTTTATTGGTATGCTGCTGCCACTTTTGCTGACCCAGCGAAATATGAAGATGCCATGTGGAACCATATTGGTAGCTCTGAAACTCTTGCTATTTATTTGGCCGAATTTCTAGGTGATCACCATGGAATAATTAACCATGAACTCTTGTTACCAGTAAAGACTCTTGGTAAAACAATTGAACTGCTTGCTCCCAGCGCCGAAATCGAATGGGGACATAATGGGAGCATTATGACTGATGCTATGTTCCGTGGTGATCAGGTGCGATCCATGATTACTCACTTGGGCGCGACGTCAAGCACTGAAGCGGAATTGGAGATTAAACGACTGCAAGCATTACCTACGCTGAAAAAACTCAAATATCTTCTCGACAATGCTCACTATGAAATGCAGCACAGGCAACGCGAGAGCGAATTTCATTTTCTCTCGTCACAGGAAGTAGCACAAGTACTAGCAAATAAAGCACCGACTACTAACGCTGATTTGACAGCACTAGTGCTTGATACTCTAGACGACATAGCAATGAACATTCGTCAGGACAATGACGATGGTTTCCGCAACTTTTGGAATGTAGAAAATAAAAAGCCGACGAGCCAACGCGAAGAAAACCTATGCCGAGATGTTTTGCTTACTCGCTTGCGACTACGCCTTTCCCCTCATGGCATTGATTGCCAACCAGAGATGGATTGTTCCAATGACAAACGCGCGGATATAAAAGCTTCTTACCAAGCACAATTTGAATTACCCATCGAGATAAAGCGCGACAGTAATGAGGCTTTATGGACTGGGTTAAGGAAACAGCTTATAGAGCAGTACTCTATTTCTCCACTTGCCAAAGGATACGGCATTTATCTCGTTCTCTGGTTTGGCGGTAGTGGAACGCCCGGACCAATTGATGGGGGAAAAAAACCTCGATCAGCTGATGAACTGCAATTTCGCCTTGAGGCGCAACTTGATCAGATTGAACAGACTCGCATTTTCGTCCGAGTGCTTGATGTAAGCTGGCCGATCTAAATAACTGTTCCTAATTATGCTCCACTCGATGAGATCTGCCGCGTTAAGAAATTCGTAGGTTGTGCCGGCCGTCGCACGCTGAGCGTAGCGAAGCCCAACATTTTAATCGAACAAAAATTGTTGGGCTTCGCTTCGCTCAGCGCCAACCTACGAATTTCCCCTATAACGATATTGCTCAAATGGAGCAGGATTACGAACAGTTATTTAGAGGCTTATTAATAGAGATCACCATATAACTTACATGAACGAGCAGATTTTAAAATGAAGAGTAGCGCAACATTCAAAAATCGAGTTCTATCGCAATTGTTAGAATTAAATTTTAAAAATTGGGTTGAATGAATC
>OBEQ012363561.1_pt1 | contig 13292 bp, 17 predicted proteins | sample 1670901 | NCBI WGS metagenome assembly OBEQ01 (sample SAMEA104232315, study PRJEB22302) | groundwater metagenome | biome: forest; feature: aquifer; material: groundwater | place: USA | collected 2011-08-07 | depth 5.4 m
AGGAGAAGCCGATGTTGGAGTCGAAGCGGATGCTTCCGGTACTAGTGAAGGGGAGGACGTGACATGCGACCCGGCGGATGGGCTCACATCTGCCGCTTGTGGACTTCCTAAGCTCTAAAAATGATACCGATGGGACTTCATTGGGGGCTTTAATCTGTATTAAGTGAGAATAATGCTTAAGGAGTTTTTATGACCGAAAATATAACCGCTTGGGGGTTTTTAAGGGAGCTGTTTTGGAAAGATGCGTTCCTTGTTTTGGGAGTGCTTGTTGTCGCTTGGTTGGTGGGAGTGACTGTCCAGTGGGTGATCCGTCAGCTGGCGGAAAAAGCACCGGCTCGGTTTCGTCTTTTAATTTTACGGTTCGTGCCGGTTTCACGTCTGTTGATTGGAATCACAGCGGTTGTTGTTATTGTGCCTCTGCTTATTGAGCCGAAATTTCAAAATATCGTTGCACTCGTTGCTAGTGTAAGTATCGCACTTGCTTTCGCGTTTAAAGATTATGCCAGCTGTTTGGCGGCTGGCTTAATAACTATTTTGGAAAATACTTATCAGCCCGGTGATTGGATTGAGATAGATGGTGCTTACGGAGAAGTTAAATCCATAGGCCTGCGGGCGGTGCGTATTGTGACGCCCGATGATACGGAAGTGTCTATTCCGCATGTACGGCTTTGGTCGACCAACGTATTTAATGCTAGCAGTGGTAACCACAGCCTTTTATGTGTGGCTGATTTTTACCTTCATCCGGAGCACGATGCTTCTTTGGTACGTCAGCGATTAACGGAAGTTGCCAAAAACAGTTCCTACCGAAAGCCAGAGACTCCGGTTACTGTTATTATATTCGAGAAACCGTGGGGAACGCATTATCGGCTTAAGGCGTATGTGAAAGAAAGCCGTGAGCAGTTTTTGTTTATAACGGATTTGACGGTGCGGGGCAAGGAAATGCTTCGCTCGTTGGGAATCCGTTTTGCGCAAGCGACTTACGCTGAGACAAACTAGAAGAGTAGACCCCGGATACAACGAGAAAGCCTTTCGGCAAAAAACCGAAGGGCTTTTTATATGCTGGAGTAGAAATCACGATTAACTTTCGGGATCAATGACTTGCAATTTGAAAGTAACTATGCTACTCTAGCTTCCATTTTACTTGCATAATGCAAGCTAATAAAAACAATTTAAACCAGGAGGCGGCTATGATCAAACTTTACGGGATGGGGCTTTCATTTAATGTCAGCAAGATACGTTATTGCCTCAATGATTTGAACCTCAAGTACGATTGGATACAGACGAATCCAATTGCCAAAGAAAACCAGACATCGGAATATTTGAGTATATCTCCGACGGGAAAAATCCCCGCTATTGACATAGACGGTTTCAAATTGTTCGAAAGCAATTCCATTAACCGGTATCTGGCCACAATCAATAACTCGCCGATTTATCCGCAGGATGCTAAAAAGAGAGCCGTTGTTGATGCTTGGATGGATTATGTGGCGATCCATGTGGCGCACGCCTTGGGCCGGGTTCTTTTTAATCGTGTATTTGCGCCCATGACCGGCCAAAAGGTTGATCAAGAATCCATCCGTGTTGGGCTTGAGTTTCTTGATAAATATTTTCCGATTTTGGAAAAACAGTTGTCCCAAAATCCCTATTTGGCAGGCAAGGAATTCAGTCTTGCGGATATCAATTTGCTGGCTGTTTTGGATCCTTGTGAATTGGCCCAAATAAGCATAGACAAATATCCAGCGCTTAAAAAATGGCGGGCAGGTTTAAAGTCCCAGTCCTTTTATCAAAAGTGTTATAAGGATTATACTCAATTTGTTCAAGAGGCCATGAGCGCAAAAAAGACATGAAAAGTTTAAAAAAACGTCAGAAAATAACCGGATGTCTTAAGCGTTCCCAATGCCCTATCACAAACACTTTGGATTTGATTGGGGATAAATGGACGCTTTTGGTCATTCGGGACATGTTGTTCCTTAAGAAAAAATCTTTTAATGAATTTTTGAAATCTCCCGAGAGGATTGCTACGAATATCTTGACAGAGCGACTCAAGCGACTGGAAGAGCGTGGGATCATTGAAAAGCGTCCATATCAAAAAACACCGTTACGCTATGAATATCTTCTTACCCGACGAGGGGGAGACCTTCGGCCTCTTTTGATCGAAATGATTCGCTGGGGGAATATACATATTGAAGGAACTTTTGTTCCTCCCAAATATGTGACCCACATCGTAGTGGATGAAATCCAGCGTATCCCGCAGCTTCTCAATTGTACTGCGCGTCCCTGGCCTCTCGCCGGCGTAAGATCAATGATGTGACAATTTTGCCCGGGCAGAATATTTTTGAAGCGATTGGGATTAAGTAAATTCCCGTCAACTATGCGGTTCGCGAAAGCAAGAAATTATTCTTGACAATTTAAAGTATGACTTTAAAATAGCAAATATGTACATCTCACGTTTACTTGAGAAATCCCTCAAAGACGCTGTTGAATTTTTCCCTGCAGTTTTTATCGGCGGGCCACGTCGCTCTGGCAAGACCACTCTCACTAAAAAATTTCTCAAAGGATACAATTACGTTCTGCTGGACGAAGCGGATGTACGTTCTTTGGCCATTGAGGATCCCCGCGGTTTTTTAGAGAAATACCCGCCGCCGGTCATTATCGACGAGATCCAGAATGCCCCGGACCTTCTGCCCTATATTAAAGCACGTATCGACGAGAATAAGAAACCCGGGCAGTGGGTCTTGACCGGCTCTCAGCAATGGGCTTTGATGAAGGGAATCAGCGAGACCTTGGCCGGTCGCATTGCGATTTTGCATCTGTATCCATTCTCCTTGGAGGAGGTGCAGAGGATGCCGCGGCCGCATTTGGGCACGGCAGAGATCTTTGTGGAGGCATTGATGCGCTCGCCTAAGATTCCGGTAAAGAGCGTTTCCCTTGGACGCTGGCTTTTGGAAGGCGGATATCCGGAGGTCGTGTTGAATCAAAAGATATCCCGCAAACTTTGGTTTTCCAGTTATCTGCAGACGTATATTGACCGCGATATCCGAGGGCTTATCAAACAGTCGAACCTCCACGATTTTGAGCGGTTCATACGGCTTTTGGCGGCGCGCACGGCCCAGGAGCTCAATTGTTCCACGCTCTCGAGGGACATCGGCGTTTCCGTGCCGACCATCAAAACATGGCTGACGCTGGTTGAAGCGAGCGGACTCGTTTTTCTATTAATGCCTTATTATAAGAATTTCGGCAAGCGGATCATTAAAGCGCCCAAATGTTATTTTATGGACACGGGGCTTGTGTGTTATCTCTCGGGGCATCAAGTGGAGGAGCATGTGCTCCAAGGACCCATGGCGGGTGCCCTTTTTGAAACCGCATGTGTGGCACAGTTTTATAAACGGTTTTCCGCGCTTCTGGATCCTTGTTCTTTATACTATTATCGTAGTACCGATGGGCTGGAAGTCGATCTTTTGATCGAGACCGGCCGCAGGATTTATCCGGTTGAGATGAAGTTGTCTTCGACCATTGATTCTGGTAAGGCGAAATCATTGGTCAAATGGCTGGGGATATCCAAGAACAAGGATGCCAAAGGTTTGATCATTTCCTCGTCCAAACAAATGGGTTTGGTTGGAAACAATGTGGTGAATTGCCATTATTCGTTAGTTTAACGGTAATGATGCAATAAGAGGAGCTTAAAAGAGTATTCTGTTATCCGCATATAAGACAGAAATACAACAATATCATTACCGCCAAAGAATTTTTAGAAATAGTATTGACCTTTGCACAACTAATAGAATCGTATAATTCAGAAAACGGAGGTCGAGATACTGACGACCGCAGTGTTTCATTACTTTTACGGAAGTCAGTAATCCCGAGCATCAGAACCACAACGCTCCATAAATTTTTGTTGACAATTGTACAATATATTGTACAATTTAATCAATGATAGATCATGTAAAAAATTTTACAAAGGAGAAATTATGAAATCCGTCACCTATAGCTATGCGCGGCAACATTTGGCCGAGGCAATGAAAAATGCATGCGCGGATCATCATCCGATCATGGTCACGAGTAAAAACGACAACTCCGTCGTTATTATGTCGTTGGACGATTATGAAGGCTTGCAGGAAACCGCTTATCTGTTGCGCAACCCAAAAAATATGCGCAGATTGCTTGAATCTATCAAACAACTTGAAATAGGCCAAGGAAAGATCAAAAAAATATGCAACTGAATTTGGTTTTTTCCGACAACGCATGGGAAGATTATACATACTGGCAAAACAACGATAAAAAAATTGTACAAAGAATTAATCACCTTATTAAGGAAATCACCCGTACCCCTCACACAGGCATAGGCAAACCGGAACCTTTAAAACACGGGCTTTCGGGCTATTGGTCACGCCGCATTAATGACGAGCATAGAATCGTTTATAAAGTCGATAAAAATAATCTTTACATCGCCCAGCTTCGCTACCATTACTAGGGGTAGGGCTAGAAAGCGTTATTTATGTTTGATAAATAACATAAATATGTTATTCCTAAAATGAATTCCAGCCCCGCCATCCCTCGAAACATTCTCCTTGACAGAGGCAAACTTATATTGCATAATTCATTAGGGTTAATTAGAACTGATTAATCATCATTAATGGAGGATGTTATGACTGTTAAAACTATTCCCGCGTTGGAGGCAAGGGTGCATCTGGGGGAAATTATGAAAAGATCCATTACGAAAGGAGAAGTTTTTATCATTGAAAAATCAGGAATCCCGATAGTTGTCATTATGAATATAAAGGATTATAAGGGTTATGAGGAATACAAACAGTCGATGGAGGAACGCGACAAAGATTTTGAAGCTATTAATCGCATTCGGTCTAAAATGCCCGATATGACAGAAAAAGAAATAACCAAGCTCGTTTCTGAGAGTATTAATGCCGTTAGGAAAAAAAAGAATGCTTAAAGCGGTCGTTGATACCAATCAATTCATTAGCAGCCTGATCAGTAAAAATGGCCCGTCAGCAAAGCTTATCGACGCATGGTTGGATTATAAGTTTTTGTTGATTATTAATCAGGATATTTTTGCAGAGATAAAAAGAGTTTTTTATTATCCCCGCATTGTAACCGCAAGGCATTTGAGCAAACAGGATATAGAAACATTCATTACCTTCATTGAAAAACGGGCGATTATTTTATCTTATTCTCCGCCAATTGATGTGATCAAAGACGATCCTGATGACAACAAAATCCTCGCCTGTGCCCTTGAAGCGCGGGCAGATTACATCGTTTCAGGCGACCAGCATCTTCTCAGTCTGCGTCACTACCAAAACATTAATATCATTACCGCCAAAGAATTTTTAGAAATATTACGACATAAGTACTGATGAATCATCGCCCTGTTCTATAAATGGTTTCTGAGATTTAAAGATCGAACTATCCCTTGACGCTCTTTGTCGCTTTGGTGTAAACTTAACCACAATCTTATGCTCGACTACAATGACCTAAAACGAATCCTCCCCCAGGCTTATCCGTTTCTGATGCTCGATCGGGTGGTGGAATATACCGAAGGCCAAAGCTTGATTGCGATCAAAAATATCACCGCCAACGAATGGTTTTTTCAAGAGGCTGAAGATGATCCAAATGAGACAAAACATTTCCCAGAAACCCTATTAATCGAAGCCGCCGCCCAGGCGGCTTTGGTTTTTGATGGGAGAAATAAACGTTATTATGTCAGAACAGAATAGAAATAATCGACGAGTCGTTGTCACTGGGTTAGGAGTTATCTCTTCCATCGGCATTGGCTGGCCAGAATTTTGGAAAAATATGATGGTCGGAAAGTCTGGGATCAGCAAGATAACTACTTTTGATACTTCCGGCTATGATCGTCATTATGCCGGAGAGGTTAAAAATTTTAATCCGGAAGAATTTATGAATAAAAAAATAATTAAATATATCGGACGTACTTCGCAGATGGCCATTGCCGCTAGTAAACTGGCGTTATCTGACGGTAATCTTTCTCAAAAAGATTCATCTAACTATTGTACTGGTATTTCTATCGGCACTACTTTAGGTGAGTCTCAAGTTATCGAAGGTATTATGAAAAGGAATGTAGATTTGAATAAAGTGGACGTCGAGAATATTAGAACCCTTTCATATCCGACCAATGTCATTTCAGCAAATGTGGCTTATGAATTGAAATTGTCAGGAGATAATTTAATTTTTTCTAACGCCTGTGCTGCGTCTAATTATGCCGTCAGTCGTGCTTTTGATTTGATTAAATTAGGAAGAGTTGATTATATGTTGGCTGGCGGGACCGAAGCCTTATCCCGCATAGCTTTTACTGGATTTGGAAGTTTATTTGCCATGGCCCCTCTCAAGTGTCAGCCTTTTGATAAAAATAGGCAAGGCATGATGACCGGAGAAGGAGCTGCGATCGTTTTATTGGAGTCGCTTGAAAGTGCACTCAAGCGCGGCGCAAAAATTTATGCCGAAATTTTAGGTTATGGTTTGTCATGTAATAGTAACGATCTTACTCTGCCTTCTGTGAAGGGTATTGTCAAAGCCATTCAACATTCCTTGCTCAGGTCTAACATAAAAGAAGATGAGGTTGATTATATCAATGCGCATGGAACAGGGACTTTGGAAAATGATGAAGCAGAATGCCGGGCGATCAAAATGGTTTTTGGCAAGAGATCCTCCCATATACCGGTTAGTTCTATTAAATCCATGCTCGGTCATACCATGGGCGCTTCGTCAGCTTTTGAAACAATCGCCTGTTGTCTGGCTATTGATAAAGGACAAATCCCTCCAACGATCAACTTCGAACAAAAAGATCCGAATTGTGATATCGACTGCGTCCCCAATAAAGGCAGATCTCACGAAGTCAACGTTGCATTAAATAATTCCCAGGCGTTCGGGGGGAGTAATATGTGCTTGGTTTTTAATAAAATATAATTGAGAGACTAAATGGAGAGAGATCATAAATTGATGAATTTGAATATTGAAGATAAAAGAATATTAAAATTTATTAGAAATAACGCGGATAGATTTTTAAATTCAAAGTTATCTCAAATTTTAATTAAATTTCTAATTGAGGTGAACGATATTAAATTAAAATTCGGTCGAGTTGATTCAGAAGCGAATTATAGAGAAAAAAATAAAAATTCAAATTTAAAACAAGAAGTATTCAGGAATCTTACTCAATTGTTTGTTTTAATTGGGAAAATTGAAAATATTTTTGATGAACCTTTTTTAATTAAAATTAAAAAGATGTTTCGTGAAACCTTATCATTACAGATATCTAAAAGCGAACTTTTTAAGCGCGGTTATCAAAAACCCAAGGGATATCCTGGAGATTTTAGAATGTTAGAGTTTATTTATAACAATTGTCCAATTTCAAAAAAAATAGGGTTTTTCCTTGATCAATATTTTTTACAAGAAGATTATATTAAAGTTATTCGTGATCGTAAGGATTGGATGAAAGATAAATTACGTAATTTGATAAAAAAATCTGAGAAACAATTGAAAATTTTAAATTTAGCTTGCGGCCCCTGTCGAGAAATAAGAGAGTTGTTATTCGATAACAGCATTCCTTGTGATAAGTCCATTGATTTCGTTTTAGTTGACCAAGATAGCGAAACATTAAAATTTGCGAAAGAAAAGATTTCTAAAATTGTAATCCCAAAAATGAAATTATCTTTTATAAAGGCAGATGTCATTTCTTTTTTTAAGAGTGAATCATTTAATCGATATAAGGTAGTAAAATTTGATTTAATTTATAGTATTGGGTTAGCAGATTATCTGCCCGATTCGATTTTAGGATCATTAATGAGATATAGTTTTAATAGTTTGTGTGTTGGAGGATGTTTAATAATTGCCCATAAGAATATAAAAATTTATCCTGCCCTGGTTGCAGATTGGATGTGTGATTGGAAATTTTTACCAAGAAGTGTGAATGATTTGAAACAACTTATTATGAAATCCCTTGAGAAGGAGAAATCAAGGGTAAAGGTTAAACTTGAAATGAAGAAGAACGAGAGAGTTTTCTTTTTTACAATAACTAAAGAAAAATGATAACACTGATTAATCCATATTCAATTCCAACTTTTGCTACTTCATTTATTGTTATTTGGTTGGGATTTACAGTTTATGCCAAAAATAGAAATAGCCCAGTTAATAGGTCGCTTTTCCTGATGTGCAGTTCAACGGCGATTTGGTTATTTTTTGCTTCGATGGCTTATAATTGTAAATCTATCGAACCGGCAAACATTCTTATGAGAGTTAGCTATTTAGGAGTTGTTAATATTGCTGTAACAATGGTACAGTTCGTAGCAATGTTTTTAAATATTGACCGACTCAAAAAAAATCTAAAATTTCTTTATATTTATAGTTTTTTTATTTGTGCGCTAATCTTTTACAGCAATTATTTAATCAAGGGAGTAAAGCAATATTTTTGGGGTTATTATCCCATCGCAGGTAAATATCATCCTATATTTTTAGCAATATTTATAGGACTTATCACAATATGTATTTTTTTATTGATTTTTTCCTATTTTAAAAAAGATACATCCTCAATCAGGAAAAAACAAATTAAATATGTTTTATTTGCGATTTTTATTTTTGATTTTTCCTCTGTTGATTTCATCGCAAATTATGGAATATCATTCTATCCATTTGGCTATGTCACCACAACATTATTAATTTTAGTTTTTACTTATAGTATTGTTAGATATCGCCTTTTAGATGTGACCAATTTGATTACACGGACTGGAATTTTTGTCGCTACTTATTCTTTAGTCTTAGGCATTCCTTTCGTTATCGCCTTCGGCTGGCAAAAGAAGTTAATTGGTTTATTAGGAGACAGCTGGTGGTTGGTTCCGTTAGTTAGTTCGACAATTTTAGCCACAACGGGACCGTTCATATATTTATACATCCAAAAACGCGCTGAAGACCAGATCATGCACGAACAACGCAGATATCAGAATACTCTGCGTCATGCGTCGGCGGGGATGGGGGGGATTAAGGATTTAAAGAAGTTGCTGAATTTTATTGTGCAGATCATCAACCAGGCGGTTCAATTGGAGCATTGTTTGGTTTATTTGTACAATTCATTCAATAAAAATTTTGTTCTGGGGGCTTACCGTCGAAAACGCGGGGAATTAAGGACGATCGGTTATCTTGAGGGCAGCTCGCCGCTCGTTGATTATCTGATCAAACATAGAGAGCCTCTGGTGTATGAAGAGATCAAGCAAAAGGCGCAGGATTTTAGCGACGCTCAGTTGGCGCGGGTGGAGTTGGTGATGAAAGATTTGGATGCGGCGGTGGCGGTGCCCAGTTTTATCGAGGATCGGTTGATGGCGATTATTATGTTAGGAAAAAAACGTTCTGAAAAACTTTTTAGCGAAAGCGATCTCGCGGTTTTTACGATTGTTGCTAATCAGGCGGCCCTGGCCATTGAAAACGCCCAGTTTTTTGAAGACATGAACAAGACCCACGAACAGCTCTTTCGGGCGGAGAAAATGGCCACGATCGGCACCATGGCCGACGGGCTCTCGCATCAGATCAACAATCGTCTCCATGCCCTGGGGTTTATCGCCGGGGATGTCATGGATTCGATCAAATTGAAACGCGGCCTCCCTATGCCGATGGAAATCCAGCAACTTTTGAGTGATATCGAATTTGGCTTGCAAAGGGTTCAGGACAATGTCAAGCAGGGCGGCGAGATTGTGCAGGGGCTTTTAAAATATACCCGTAAAGATGAGTCGGGGATGGGCGCGGTGGACTTTGATCAACTCATCAAATCCTCTATCGAAATGGCCCAATATAAAGTGAAGATCAATCAGCTGAAGATCATCAAGGATTATCCGTTGGATTTGCCTAAGATCAAAGGAAATTTTACCCAGCTGCAGGAAGTTTTTTTTAATCTGATCGACAACGCCAATGACGCCATGATGCAGCGAAAAACAGAAAAAAAAGAACCCGATTACGTGCCCCAATTCCAAATCACCGCCGGCGTTGAGTCGGATCATCTACAGATCCAGGTGATCGACAACGGCATCGGCGTCAAAAAAGAAGACCGCGAAAAACTCTTCACCCCCTTTTTCACAACGAAACTCTCCAGCAAAAAAGGAACGGGTCTCGGGCTTTACGTCCTTCAAAAGATCATCGAAGACAACCACAACGGCCAGGTGAGTTTTTTTTCGGAATATATGAAGGAAACGAGGTTTGTCATCCAGTTACCGATTGTTGTTTAGAATTTATCTCAAAATTGTTGACATTGTTGACAAAATATTATTTGAAACTTTCCTCAGCAGGGTATAAGCTAAAGACGTTTTTCATCTCTTGATTCTTCTCCATCGTTATACACATCCGTAATCTTCACAACCTTAAAAAGGAGCGCCTATGCCAAAACTTTTGATCGTCGATGATGAGGTGGACGTTCGGGAATTTGCTAAAAATTTTTTTAAAAGACGCAACATCGAAGTCTTCACCTCCAGCGGCGGTCAGGACGCCCTAAACATCATTGAAACTCAAAAACCGGATCTGGTTTTGCTCGACGTCCGTATGGAAGAAATGAGCGGGGTGGAGGTCTTAAAAAAGCTTCGGGAAAAAAATAATCCTATTAAGGTGGTGATGGTGACCGGCGCGGAAGACGAAGAAACCATCAACGAAGCCACCAGCCTCGGCATCAAAGGCTACGTCCACAAACCGCTTGTTTTGGAGGAATTGGAGAAGGTGGTGCTGAGTGAATTATAATCGCCTGTCATTCCCGAACGCTTTAGTCGGGAATCTAAAATATGCAATATTACGTCTATATTTTAGCAAGTAAAAGAAATGGCGTATTATATATTGGTGTAACCAGTGATTTAGTGAAACGGATTTATGAGCATAAACAGAAATTGGTTGATGGGTTTACTAAGAAATATCATGTAGATATGTTGGTGTATTATGAATCTACAGAAGACATCCATAGCGCTATTCAACGAGAGAAGCAAATTAAGAAATGGAATAGAGATTGGAAGTTAAGGTTGATAGGGAAGAATAATTCTCATTGGGAAGATTTGTATTTTAAATTGACTTGATAAGTTAGACCCCCGACTAAAACATTCGGGGGTGACAAATGTAGCCCCTCATGAAACCCTCCCCAAAAATCGACTACAAAAAAGAACTCGAAGTTGCCAGCAAGGGCATGATCATGATTCATGACCCTAAGATCCTGATCAAGCTGATGGTGCGCAACATCGTGCGAAAGGTCAGGATCAAACACGCCGGCATGATCCTTTATGACCCTCATCAAAAAGCCTACGTTTTAACCATCTCCCGCGGCGAGCCCGGAGTTAAAGTGCCGGCGGGTTTTGCCCGTTTTGATAGCAACAATCCTCTCCTTGAAATTTTTATAAAAAGCGATTATGCCAACATGCCGTTTCGCCAGAGCGCTTTGGTGTTGGATGATTTGAATAAAATGATCTGGCAGGAAAGTCTTTTTACCGGCGGCAACGGGGGGCGTCAATTTCTGGACAGGGTGATCGAACAGATGCAGATGTATAATACCGTGGCCTGCGTTCCGGCGTATTATCAAAATAATCTTCTGGCGGTTCTGCTTTTGGGCGCCAAGATCGACGAGGAAAAGTTTGATCCGCAAGAACTCGCCTTTTTTTCCGCCCTGGCCTCCGATGTGGCGATGGCGATCAAAAACGCCCAGCTGTTTGATGATTTAAAGAAAGAATCGGAGCGTAACCGCAGCCTGTTCCTTCGAACCACGTTCGTTCTGGCCTCGGCGATCGAGGCCAAAGATAAATATACCCGCGGTCACACCGAGCGGGTCACCAACTATTCTCTTTTGATCGCCAAACAGATGGTCGCCAACGGTTCCATGACTTTCCCTGAAAATTTTATGGAAAATTTATATATGTCCGGACTCCTGCACGATATCGGCAAAATCGCGGTGCCCGAGGCGATTTTGGGCAAGACCGATAAACTCAACGACGAGGAATTAAAAATCATGCGCACCCACACCCTGCGCGGGGTGGAGATGCTCAAACCCCTGGCGGAATTTGAAGAGAGCATGAAAGGGGTGAAATATCATCATGAACGCTACGATGGGAAAGGCTATCCCGAGGGTTTAAAGGCAGATGAAATCCCCATCATCGCCGCGATCATCGCCGTGGCCGATACCTTCGATGCCATGACCTCGGACCGGCCGTATCGAAAAGGCCTGGATAAAGGTTTTGCGATTCAAGAAATCAAAAAGAATTCCGGCATTCAGTTTAATCCGCTTCCGGTGCGGGCGATGATTGAGTTGTGGGAAAAAGGGGAGATTTGATGTTTTTAGATGACAGAAGTAGAGAAGCAAGAAGCAGAGATGTAAGATTAGGTTTCCGGTTATCTGGAGATCCGGGACTAGGACATCAGGAAATCCGGATATTAGGGACATAAAATTATTCAAATTTTTTTGTCTCTGATGCCCAGATATCCAGGTCACCAAGTCCCTGATCACCAATTTACCGGATGTGCTTATTGAAATGGATATCAGGGATTTTTCGCTTGCCCTTTTCTCGAAGTTTTTTCTTGTTTATCATGAATATAATTTATGTAACTATTTATTCCTGCCATCACTCGTTCATATCTATTAATCCAATGATCAGCTTTTTCTCTATTTAAATATTTCTTCCCGACAAGCGCTTCTAGGTGATTTTGTGTTTCTGCTGATTCTTTGCGAGCGATGTACATTGTTTTGGTCTTTTCATTGAAATAATACGCCATGTATCCTTCCGAGATATTATCTGGAACAGATGAAGAAGAACGTTCTATTTGATCGCGCTTCCTAAATTGTTCTTCACGCGGCAAGGTTTTACAAAATTCATGTATCTCAAGCATTAGTTGGTGAGATTCTTTCCATATCCATAAATCTCGAAATGTTGGCATTGATTTATCTCCTTTGTCCCGGATTTCCTGATCCCAGATCACCCAGTCCCTGATCCCCGGGTTACCGGATATCCTTATTTTCACGTTCCTTATCTAATAATGGCAACTCAACGATGAAAACTGCCCCCTCCCCAACAACACTCTCGCCCCAAATCCTCCCCCCATGCTGCGCAATAATTCCGTGCGTGACGGAAAGACCTAATCCGGTGCCGGAGTCTTTTTTGGTGAAGAAAGGATCGAAGATGTGCGGAAGATCGTCGGGATGGATGCCTCCTCCGGTGTCTTTGATAATGAGAGTGAATATCCCCAAATTGTCACCCCCGAATGTTTTTGTCGGGGGTCTAGTGATAGCCTCCTGTGGATTCCCGACTAAAGCATTCGGGAATGAC
>OBEQ012083201.1_pt1 | contig 13290 bp, 13 predicted proteins | sample 1670901 | NCBI WGS metagenome assembly OBEQ01 (sample SAMEA104232315, study PRJEB22302) | groundwater metagenome | biome: forest; feature: aquifer; material: groundwater | place: USA | collected 2011-08-07 | depth 5.4 m
CAGGTTTATTCGCAAATCCAACAGAGCCGGAGGACTAGAAGGCGGAGTGACCAATGCGCAAGATATTATTTGCCGAGTGTATCACAAACCTCTTTCAACTATAGGAAATGCTCTAAATACTGTGAATATAAATTCAAAACAACCAGCCAAAGCAGTTGTGGAAAGATCAGATATATGCGTGATTCCCAGAGCCGGAGTTATTTCGGAATCTATGCTGGCCTTTGTACTAGCTGAAGCATTTTTGGAAAAATTCGGAGGGGATTCGGTAATTGAGATTAAACGAAACCTTAATAATTATCGGAAGCCTATGTCATTGCGAGGAACAAAGTGACGAAGCAATCTTTATAAATATAGATCGCCACGCTTCGCTCGCGATGACAAAAATATGACCAACCGATCAGTACTTGCTTCAACTGGCGACAGCGTAAATCTTCCAGAACTGGCAATTAGGCTGCAAAACACGAGTGTTTCAGTGATCAAAGAAATGATGTATTTGGGAGCGCAAGAAAGCGCCCTAGGAAAATCAATTATCTCTTTGGGTGTGGGTCTCCCATTTTATCCGGCGCCAAAACATATCCATGAGCATGTCAAAAAAGTTTTGGATGAAAAGCCGGATATCGATAAATATACTCTTTTAACCGGACTTCCTTCGCTTCGCAAAATTGTAGCAGATAAATCCAGCCAACTTTTGGGCTTTGAGGTCACCAGTGAAGAAATACTCATTACTCCCGGTAGTATGTCTGCACTTTTTTATTCTATGTTGGCACTAGTAAATCCGGGTGATGAAGTGATATTACCCTCTCCATATTTTTCCTCAAACGCCGAACAGGTTTCGATAGCCGGTGGAACAGTCGTACCGGTGGCAATGATTGAAGATAAAGAAAAAGGCTATCGTCTAAATGTTGAAGAAATTAAAAAAGCAATCAATGTAAAGACAAAAGCGATAGTTATAAATAATCCGCAAAATCCATCAGGCGCTGTATATCTAAAGGAGGATCTGATTAAACTTGCTGATATTTTGGATGGTAAAAATATTTATGTCATCACTGACGAAGTGTATGATTTCCTAGTTTATGATAATAGTGATTGTTTCAATATCGCCAGTATCCCAAAATTATGGCCCAAAGTGATAAGATGCTGTTCTCTGTCAAAAAAATACGGCATGATGGGTTGGAGAATTGGCTATCTGCATACCAATAAAGATCTACTCATGAATATCCTCAAAATCCATGATGCCAATATAGTATGTGCTCCTCATATTTCTCAAGAGGCCGCCATTGCGGCCCTCACCGGTCCCCAAGATAAAGTGAAAGATCATGTAAATTGGTTGCGAGCAAACCGAGACGTTATATGTAAAAGACTGGATAAACTCCCTGACCTTTTTTCTTATATGCCTCCTAAAGGAGCTTATTATGTATTTCCAAAATATAGTTTAAAATACGATAGTATAGAAATGGCAAAAAAACTTCTGTATGAAGCAGGCGTAGTAACAGTACCTGGAATTGGTTTCGGACCGGAGGGAGAATATCACCTGCGGCTATCTTTTGGATCAAGTGTATCTGACATCAATGAAGCATTTGATAGAATAGAAAAGTGGTGGAATTTAAATAAACAATAATCTATGGATAATGAACTAAAAGCTTTACTCGATAATACTATCACCCAACTGGTAAATATTAAAGATTATAAACAATTAACAGCACTCTATCTTGATCTTTTTGGTCAAAGCGGTGAATTTACAATTCTTACTAAACAGTTGAAAACTCTGCCAACCGATCAGAAACCCAAAATAGGATTTTTACTCAACAAAGTCAAAAAAGATTTAGAAGATGCTTTTGAAAGACAAAAAAAGGAAATAAGTCGAGGTCAACTTTCAGACTGGCTGGATGTGACGGCTCCCGGTATTGCCCCCAAATTAGGGCATCTGCATATAGTCAGTGAGGCTATTTCCGAGATTACCAGGATCTTTGAACGAATCGGATTTACCCGCATGAGATATCCGGAAATAGATTGGGAATGGTATACCTTTGAATCTCTCAATATGCCTGCAAATCATCCAGCTAGAGATGATTTTGAAACTTTCTTCATTGATATACCCCCGAGTCAAAAGTTCGGAAAAGTTGTACTTTCTCCACATACTTCGTCCGGACAAGTACGAGAAATGGAAAGAGTAGGTAAGCCTCCGATTCGGATGATAAATATCGCCAAATGCTATCGGCCGAACTGGGATATCTCCCATACTCCTATGTTCCATCAGTTTGAGGGATTGGTAATTGACAAGGGAATTAACATCACTCACCTGAAGGGAACTTTTGATTATTTTGCAAAGGAATTTTTTGGCAAAGAACGAAAAATCAGGCTTAGACCTTTTCATTTCCAGTTTACCGAACCATCATTTGAAGTAGATATAACTTGCGGGGTTTGTAAAGGAGGCGGATGCCGTCTATGTAAAGAAGGATGGTTAGAATTAGGTGGATCTGGCATGATCCATCCAAATGTACTTCGTGCCGGCAATATCGATCCTACTGTTTATACGGGGTATGCCTTTGGTTGGGGAGTGGAACGAACATATATGATGAAAGAAGGGCTCAAAATTGATGATCTGCGATTACTTTATAGTAATGATATAAGATTTTTGGAGCAATTTTAATGAACATATTATTACCTGATTCATGGTTGCGTGAATATCTAGAAACTGACGCCACACCGCAGCAGTTAAAAGACTGTTTATCTTTGTGCGGACCTTCTGTGGAAAGAGTAAATAAAGTTGGCGACGATTATATTTATGAAATTGAGATAACTTCAAATAGGGCAGATTGTGCATCGGTAATTGGAATTGCCAGAGAAGCTGCAGCGATACTGCCGAGATTTGGCATAAAAGCAAACCTGAAACCCTTTTATTCTTCGAACGAAGTGAGAAGTTCTCGCTACGCTCGAACGTTAACTTTACCCATGGCTGTCTCTGATCCTGAAATGATTTGTAACCGCATAATGGGAGTAGTAATAGAGGTAGATCCGATGAAGGACTCTCCAAAGTATATGAAAGAAAGAATAGAAAAATCAGGTGTGCGAACTTTGAATAACTTTGTGGACATCACCAACTATGTCATGCTGGAACTAGGCCATCCAAGTCATGTATTTGATTATGACCGCATAAAAACTCATAAATTCCTCATCCGTTTTGCCAAAAAGAATGAACCAATCATTACTTTGGATAATAAAAAATATTTATTAAGTGATGAAGATGTAATTATCGATGACGGAACCGGAAGAGTTATAGATTTACCCGGTATTATGGGTACGGAAAACAGCGTGGTAAATCAAAATACAAATAGAATATTTTTCTTTATTGAGTCAAATAATCCGGTACTTATAAGGAAAACTTCCATGCGTTACGGTATTCGCTCAATGGCAGCGACTATAAATGAAAAACATCCTGATCCGGAGCTCGTAAAAACTGCACTGCTGCGGGGAATAGAATTATATCAAGAATTAGCCGGAGGAAAAGTTGCCAGTGAGATAATAGATATATACCCAAATCCTCCAAAACCACAAAAAATAAAAGTGTCGATAAAATTTATTAATGAGCGTTTAGGAATAGAATTAAAAGTACAGGAAATAATCGATATCCTCCAGTCTCTTAGATTTAACCAACAACTAACAACTAACAACCAACAACTAATCATTACTCCTCCTTCCTTCCGCCAATTTGACGTCACCATCCCTGAAGATATTGTAGAGGAGGTCGCACGAATATATGGCTATCATAATCTGCCGAACCGACTAATGACAGGAGAGATTCCGGTGACCCATAAACCCAAAATTTTGGATTTTGAGGTGGGAATCAAACAAATCCTGAAATTCTGGGGATATACAGAAACATATAATTATTCATTCATCTCCAAAGACCTGATTGAAAAAGCAAATTTGAAAATAGCAGATCATCTGAAAGTTGCTAATCCTCTCACAGCTGATATCGAATATATGAGGATTTCTCTCATACCCTCGATGCTGGAAACGCTTGCCAAAAATCAATTTTACTCTGATAATTTACAACTATTTGAATTGGCAAAAGTGTATGTACCCAGAAAAAATGATTTGCCTTTTGAAATTCCTATTCTTGCAACCAGCAACCAAAAAGATTTCTATATTTAAAAGGAATTGTGGAAACATTACTAAAAGAGATCGGAGTTTCAGACATAATTTATAACATCCCTGCTAAATCTGGCGATTTTGAAGGCTCTTGGAACCATTTCTGGCATCCGAAGCAAACTGTTTCCCTTTCAGTAAATGGAGTGAATTTAGGATTTATGGGGAAAATTCATCCCACCCTGGCACAAAACTTCCAACTTAAAAATGATTTATATCTGGCAGTATTAAATGTAGAATTAATTTCCAAATATGCAAAATCCCTGAAACATTTTGTACCAATCTGCCCATACCCGGCAGTAGTAGAAGATCTCACCCTGGAATTTCCACCGAAGTCATACTTAAGTCCTGTGATAGAAGAAATTTATAAAGCGAGTATTTTGATCCGAAATGTTGAAGTTCTGGATCGTTACCAAAACTCAATAACTCTTAGAATTTCTTACCAGGACGAAAAGAGAAATTTAGAAGGTGAAGTGGTCCAAAAAATCCGTAACAATATTCTCCAGATCCTAAAGACAAAATTTAATTGTTCTCTAAAAGAATAACCTTGTAATATACTTATAATACTATTACTTACCCTCTAATATAATACGTACTCCCATTCTAAACCTATCATCACCTATACCGCACTGATCGCCTTCATTAACTCTCGCTCCTGTAGCTCTACAAGTACCCCAAGATTTTATTAAACTGCCTCCAACCAGAGTATTTATTCTATCAGCCACCACAGCAGAATCTACATCTCTATCATCTTGCTGAAAGAGAATGCATCCAAGCCTTCCTCTCATTCCCGCTAAGCCAATATTTTCACAAGTTCGACTATTCGAGGGAAAAGTCTTTACAACTCGTTCAATTGAATCTTCTATAGTTTCATTATGTGGCATAGTTTGATACCTTTTGATGTATATTACTCTCTCTCTCTCTGAGAAAGTCAACTTTTTGGAGTAGGGGAGTGACTGACGAAATTGACCTAATGTCCAGGATAACGAAAATTTTATGAAGCCTGTATATTCCGAACTAATTGTTTCTTAGTAGATTGCGGAAGAACTGTAGTAGCTTCACTTAAAAATTTACTCGCGTTTAGAATCTCTATATAAACTGGTTGATTTTTTTTATTGAAGTGCACGATAAAATTACCCATTTCCTCAGCGTAGTCGAAGGGTTCTTTGGATATATGAAATGCTAAAACATCAGCATCAGAATCATAATTATACTTCATATCTTTTTCTCCTTCCGGGATGAAAAGTAATTATAACCATTATATCATTTTCCTTCCTGTAAACAACTCGAAGAACATGACTCTTATCAAGAAGCGTCGTAGCAATGTAAGTTCCATCCGGATATTCTTCAATTTTAAGTGGAGATATTACGCACTGCTTTACTTGCTTTAGCGAAACTTTAAAACCAACCCTGCGAATTAGTATAAATTTCTTTTTCGCATGATTGGTAAACCTAAAGCGCATAAAATCATTCTAGCATATAAACAATGACATCAAAAAGTCCGCTCCCAAATCCTATCCACGCTCAAATCAAAATTCAATGCTGAATTAAAATTGTAAAATATATCATTTTTTGAATTATTTTCTCCCCAGAACCTCAAGAAACAAATTTATTAGGTTGACATTACCTCTAGCAAAGCCGCTATCTTTCTTCTCCCAATGTTCTCTTAATTTTTGTAGTTTATTTGTATCTCCGGCTTCATAAGCTTTCCGAATTTTTATTCTATATCGTAAAACATCGTCTTGATCCCTAAGATGTTGTTCTGGTGTTCATTCTTTTGGCATAGTAATCTATACTTTTTATAGCTAGACTACTTAGTCCGAAGAACTACAGAGTTCTTTTAATATTAATTAAAATCCTTTTAACATTCGTGATTTCCCATAATCATCAATTGCAGATTGTAATTCATCTGGTTCAATATGATAAAACTGTTTATCAACTGGAGGATCAAATATATCTTCGGCAATTCTAGGATACATTAATAGATCAGCCAAAAATTCTACAGCATGACCAGGTAAACCTTTCGCATTCACTACATGACCGTCAACACGAAAGCTTTTAACTATTCTTTCAATATTTTTTAAAGAGGCATCGTATACCTCTTCATCACTCACAAAAGGGATACCTGCTTCACTTGCTATAACTATTGTTGGAATCAACTTTCTATCTGTTCTAGCCCATTGTTGACCAACAACCTGTCGCACCATTTCTGCAGCATGTGCAGGCCCATTGGCTTCTCCTCCACCTTCTATGATTAATGTTCGTGTACCCGGTGGAAGCATGGGTGGCATATAAAGAATATTTGTCTTATGACTTGAGAGAAAAGCTCTAGTTAAATTTGCTGCATTCCACGAAACCCCAGCTATCCATACATTCTGATCTTTTTCATTTAGTGGTGGCGCTGAACCCAATATCGACAAAAAATGAGGGGCTCTCGGGCGTATTTGTTTTATTGGCCATCCGTTTTCCTCGACTTCATCGACATAATCTGCATGCGCGGCTAGAAAAGTACCGTTGAAAATCATTCCATTATGTGCTTTCACAGTATGTTTTAAACCACGGGCAGAGGGGTCCATCTTCATAAAAATACTTTGCATTACTAATTTGTCCGCAATACTATATGCTGCTCCTCGTGGTAATATTCCTTTCTTGATAAGCTTAGCAACTTTCGTGATATCTTTTAAATTTGTTTCCGCATCGCCCTTTGGTGTGCCAAATGGACTATTTGCTCCAACAGTTATAAAAGTAGCACCTGTAAAATAAGCAATCAAATCAAGAAAAGTTTCTACATCTGTTTCTTTATCAGTTCCCATCGGAATAACGAAAATAGTTTCACGTAATGCTTCCTCGAAACTTATTGCTTTATCCTTTGCAACCTTGTGTATACCTTCGATTACTTTTGGGATAATATAGCTGCAAACTACTGCAGCAAAAACAGGTCCTCTGTCATAAATTTCATTGCTATCAAATCCTATTCCATGAGGATATTTTCCTGAAGCAATTTTCTTGGTAAGAGCTGCGGAATAAGTAGGCGCTGAGTGACAATTGCTTGCTAACGTCTTTAACGAATATAGTCCTTCAGGAATTGCCCCTTGCCTTGTTATATCTGGCCACCCGTGACTCTCTTTTAATGCTATCTCACGGGTTGTATATTCTTTTGTACCTACTTCTGCATCTGCAAATGGCATAAAAGGTACTCCTGTACCTAACCGAAGATCCATATCATATCCCCAAGGTGAATGTGTTTCGGGTTCTAATGATTTTTCGGGTCGGTAATAAAACTTTCGTTCATTAAATGCTACAAGATCTGCTTTACCAAATCGGCCAATTCCTTGGACAATTAATTTTCCCTCCGGTCCGCGTACCATAGATAGTGTTCCTCCAAGACTAATATCAATGACATTGATGTCATTCATGTGTAAACGATCAATTGTTTCTGAAATAATAGATGCAACTCTACCATCAGCTGTCTGAGTTCTTTTAGATAGTAGTTCAGGTGGCATAGAGAAATATAATCAGTTAATAAAAAATCCACTCGAGTTTCGAGTGGACTGCTTAGTCCTGAAAGATCTGCTTAGATCTTCCAAAATTAGACTTAAGTATACACATTTAAAACTTATTCGTCAAGTATCAAAGCCTTAGGTCTGATTCTAGAAGTATGTTACTATGTATCGATACATGGTAACAGTAACACGAAATATGACTACTTAGGTAGAATCAGAGATTTGTTCAGAAGTAATTACTGCTTCTGCTACTTGTCTAATCGGTTTTCTTTCTTTGGTTGCTTGTCTTCTAATTATCTGATATGCCTCATTTTCAGAAATATTGAATTTTTCCATAAGCATTCCTTTTGCTCTATTCATTGCTTTTTGAGTAGCTATTGCTTCCTCTAAAGTTTTTGTCTTTTCCAAAAGTTCCGTATGTTCAATTGCCCGGCCAATTAGTTTTCCTACCATTTCCAATAGTTTGACTTGATCATGGGAATAATGAGTAGGTAATTTATGTTTAACATTTATAACTCCTACAATTACGTCTCCGCTTTTTATGGGTACTGATAAAAAAGATTCATAAAGATCATCAGGAAGACCCGTAACACGTGCAAAACGAGAATCTTTAGCTGCATCTTTTTCGACAACCACTGTTTTACCATATTGAGCAACCCATCCTGTAATACCTTCACCAATTTTCATCCGTAATTTTCCTACAATATCAAAATGTAACCTTGATGCTCTCAAAATGACACTTTGTCCCTGCTCATCAAGTGTATAAATACCTGTGGAATCGGCAGTGCTAATTTTCGCCACCAACAAATCTACTTTTGTAAGCAATTCATCAATACCAAGTGAGGAAATTGCTTCTATAACCTGATAAAGTACTTCATGATTATTCAGCGATTTATTCATAAATTTGGCGGATTATAGCATATTTTCGGTTCTTTCTATAATTTATGGAGTAGGAGAGGGGGTTGGTGTTAGATTGGAGGTGGCGGTGGGGGATTCGGGGAGACTTTCATACAAATCGATTTATATCTATCTCTTTATTCTTCTGATCAAAGCATACATGGAAATGATCAAAAAATCCTTGTAATCCCAATATAATTGGTAGACTTTTAGGCAAAGTATCCGAAAAGTAGAAATAACAGTCATATTGTTTATCACAAACATATAAAGTTACTTTCTCTTCGTATGCTGAAAAAATCTGATTATCTGCTGCTTTAAACTCTTTTGGTTCTTTTCTACTAAAGTTAATACCGAGCCAAATACCTATGTCTTTTGAACAGAAACATACATCTGCCCCGGAATCTATCAAAGCAGGTACAGGAATAGGGATAATTTTATGCGTTTTCTTATACCTTAGTCGCACTTTAACCATTGGTTTGACAACATAATCCTTTGGAGAAGGGAGTATAAGATATGGGTATTTAGCCATTGGAAGTTATGAACCCAAAGTAATTCTCTGAAGCGGGCATAACTATCTCTATATTCTTTTTATATTTGACCTTATTGGTAATAGAAGCAAAGTTACTAGCATGAGCTACAACATTATAGCTTTTATCAAAAGCAACCCACCCGGATTTGTAACCTTTTAATTTTTTTGTTAAGTCTATGGCTTTCATATTTATTTATATTCTGTAAATGGGAATGTATATTATCATAGTAGCTATACTAACTCAACTTTTCAAGGGGTATTTATGGTGTAGGGGAAGGCGTAGGAATTGGAGCAACAGGGGTTGATGTGGGTTCAACGGGGACTTTTACACCAACGGTAATTTCGGATTCACCCGTGTGATCACTAGTATCGTAGGCTTTTACTTTAATTTTATGTATCCCGGTTTCCAAATGAATATTCTCGTCTAAAATATTGGCAAGAGCGGTAGTTTTCAAACTATCATCTACATATAATTCCATCTTTTTTATATCACGAAGAGCTTTGGCATCAGCCAGAACAGATATGTCGTTACTATCTATTTGCTTTTTATCAGAAGGACTTTTGATCCTCACCACCACTGAATTTTCATCTGTTTTCGAAGTTTCACCGGGTGGATGGTATATAGAATCACTTTGGGTATTTACCCATGCATCTATACCCTCCTGCCACCTATTTTTACTGTCTCGCGACGTTGGATCGCTTTCAGTAAATTTGATAAATTCCTTTTCTTCATAACTTCCTGTAGCAATTTCTACTGCATTGGCTAATTTGTTTTTATCGCTTTTGGATAGCTTTATTTTTTGATAAATTGAGGAAACTGCAGTTGGTTCTGTGCCTTTTATAAAGTATTCACTCCTGGTAGGTTTTCCCTCACGGGGTAACCCTCCGGCATACGCATCAATAGTTAACGGTATTACATTTGTTGGAATTTTAAATTCCTCATTGGGCTTATCTTTAAGTGCTTCCCTTATGACCCGATACCATATAGGAGCGGCACCCGTAGCACCTGAAGCAAGTTTAGGATTCATAGCAGAATTGTCGTTATTGCCCACCCAGACGCCTACAACAACTGAAGAAGTATAACCTACAGTCCAGTTATCTCTTTTATCATCGGTAGTTCCGGTTTTAGCAGATACAGTGTGTCCGGGAATGACAAGATAACTATTCTCTCCAAAAACTTCTTTTCTTGCCTGGTTATCCAGCAAAATATGGGAAACTAAGAAAGCTACATCTTCACCCAATATTTTCTTGCCGTTTTGAGGCTTTTTCTCATAAATAGTTTTACCATTGGCATCTGTCACTTTCAGTATCGATACCAAATCGTTTTTGACTCCTCCGGTTGCCAAAACTCCATATGCAGCTACCAAATCCATAAGTCTTACCTCCCCCCCTCCTAAAGTGATAGATAACCCGAATTTCTCAACATTACTATCAGTTGGAGCTAGGGAAGAAATACCCATATCGAAAGACGTTTTGAGAATATCTTTTATACCCACCATTGCTGTAGTTTTTACAGCCGGGACGTTTACTGAATTTCCCAAGGCAAAACGAATTTGTACCGGTCCTCTGAATTTATTATCATAGTTTTTGGGTATGTAATCCGGTTTATCTTTTCCTCCCGGAAAATGTGTTTCCACATCCATAAGTACTGTAGAGGGAGTATAGCCTTTGGAGAAAGCCACTGCATAAGTGATAGGCTTTAATGCGCTTCCAGGCTGTCTATACCCTTGACTGACGACATCGTATTTGCCCTGAAATTCACTATCAGTCGAATCGTATTCTTTACTCCCCACATAGGTAAGTATCTCCCCGGTTTGTGGATTTATCCCAAAAACAGCGCCATTGCCTACTTTTAAATCTTTTATTTTATCCAGTTCCTCTTTCACAATTGCCTCTGATTTTTTTTGAAGTTGTGCATCCAGAGTAGTTATCACCCGCAGTCCTCCTTGATTTACTTTGTCTTCTCCAAACATCTCAGAGAGCAATTTTTTGACATACAAGACAAAATGAGGGGCGATAAACTGCCCGCCAGGGGTCGCAAATTTCACTTGCCCTAAATCTATCGTCATTTTGGTTTCTTCTTTTGCCGAAATGTATCCATCTTCCCGAAGCCTTCGTAAAACTTCCTCTGCCCGTTTTTTAAAAGCATTGGAATTACCTGAAAATGGTGAGTATACAGATGGCCTCTGCGGAAGTCCGGCTAAAATTATAGATTCTGTGGGAGTCAGGTCTTTGGCTTGTTTGTCAAAATATCCCAGTGCAGCTGATTCTATTCCCCACATCGTACCTCCATAAGGCGCTTCGTTGAGATACATCTGCAAAATTTCGTCTTTGGTAAATTTACGCTCAATTTGAACTGCCAGAATAAATTCTTTTATTTTCCGCGGAAGTGTCCTCTCTGAAGTAAGAAGTACATTTTTTACCAATTGCTGGGTGAGTGTCGATCCTCCCTGCAGACCCCGCAGTGTAATGATATTAAAAAGTGCCCGAAGAAGTCCTTTGGGATCAAAACCCTGATGTTTATAAAAATCTTTATCCTCTATAGAGATCGTGGCTTTTTTGACAGCTTCCGGAATATCGGATAATACAACCGGAATACGGTTTTTATCCACAAAAATATCGTATATCGGCTTTTCATTACGGTCTAAAATCACAGTCGAGAATCCTTTATGCTGCTTGACTTTATCCGGGTAGGGAAGATCACGGGAATACCAAAGGAATAGAAAAATTATGATTAAAAAAAGGACTACAGCCGCTCCAATCACTATAGTAGTAATACTATTTATAAGTCGAAGTTTGAATAGTTTCGATCTATAAGTTCTATGTAAGATTTGTCTCACTCTTCTTAAAGTGTAGCAAAAAGGGTATCATATAGGCAAATGGTCTATCCGATGAGTCTTTTTTCCGGTATCAAAAAATCTCCTTTTTTTTATAGTAATTTTGTCTCCACAATAGATGGCAAGGTGCAAGTAAAAAATAATCAGACAGGTAAGTATTGGCCTATAGGCAGCCCTTTGGACTATGAAACGCTACTTTGGCTCAGAGCGCAGGCAGATGTACTTATCCACGGAAAAAAAACTGCTGAAGGATTTAATACTTTAAAATCTTTGGCAAAAAAAGAATTTAAAGAAAAAAGAGAAAAGTTAGGTAAAAGAAAGGATTTAATTTATATGGTCTTAAGTAATAATCCATCGGACAAATTATTTGCAGCTCTAAATGATTCACCCATAGGGGTAAAATCTTTTTTGGTTACTCATGAACAAATCCACCAGCCTCATCAGCTTCAACCCCTGGGGTTGAGGCTAGTGGAAGTTATAAAGATGGGTAATACGCTCGTAGATTTAAATGCCTTAAAAAATTATTTTAAACAAAATAATCTGCAGAAAATTCTTGTCGAAGGTGGACCTACTATCATGGCATCTTTTCTCAAAGAAAATCTACTTGATGAAATGTTTGTCACTATTGCTCCCAAAATTTTTGGAAGTGAAAAAAACCAAACTATATCAATGATTGAAGGTCATATATTTCCTCCAGATAAAATTCCGCAATTTGGACTTATCTCTGTGAAAAATATTCAAAGTGAATTATATCTAAGGTATTGTATTTTAGAAGCTAGATAGAATTACCATTTCTTGCTATACTACTAAACATGGACAAAATAGATGAACTACTAACTCGAGGAGTAGACAAAATCTACCCCTCCAAAGAAGCTTTGGAGAAATTACTTCGTTCTGGGAAAAAATTGAGGCTCTACCAAGGTTTTGATCCTTCTGGTACACGACTACATATAGGACACATGGTGGGCTTAAAAAAGCTCTCTCAATTCCAAACTCTTGGACATAAAGTAATTTTTCTCATTGGCGATTTTACCGGAATGATCGGAGATCCCTCAGGCAAAACAAATACTAGAAAACCATTAACGCGTGAGCAAGTCCTTTCAAATGCAAAAGATTATAAGACTCAGGCAAAAAAAATCTTACGATTTGACGGGAAAAATCCTATCGAAATTAAATTTAATTCTGAGTGGAATAGTAAACTCACGTTTGAAGATATAATTCGTCTAGCCAGTCACTTTACTGCCCAACAGATGATTGAACGGGATATGTTTCAAGCAAGACTCAAAGAAGGAAAGGAAATAAGTCTTGTGGAATTTTTGTATCCGATCATGGTTGCCTATGATGCAGTTTCAATGAATGTGGACATAGAAATCGG
>OBEQ012090742.1_pt1 | contig 13290 bp, 8 predicted proteins | sample 1670901 | NCBI WGS metagenome assembly OBEQ01 (sample SAMEA104232315, study PRJEB22302) | groundwater metagenome | biome: forest; feature: aquifer; material: groundwater | place: USA | collected 2011-08-07 | depth 5.4 m
CCACCGAGAGCGAAGCGGAGGTCGCGCCCGTGGTCGTCCGCGCCCGGCGCGACGACCCGGCAGCCGCGCACGCTGCGCCCGAGGCGGCGCGGGCGCTCGACGATCCAGCCTTCGTCAGCGTCACCGTGCTCGACGACGAGCACCACGAGGCGACCACGGTCGGCGACGTCGTGGCGCGCTCGGTGGGCGTGAATGTGCGCTCGCTCGGCGGTATGGGCGCGTTCGCGTCGGTGTCGGTGCGCGGCGCGCCCTCGGCGCAGACCGCCATCCTGGTCGACGGCGTACCGCTCTCGCGCATGGCCGCGGGTATCGATCTGGGCACGTTCGACCTCGCCACCTACGACGCCGTGGAGGTCTACCGCGGCAGCGTGCCGGTGGAGATGGGCGGCGCGGCACTGGGCGGCGCGATCAACTTCACCACCGCCATCGGGCCGTCGCCGGGCAAGACGCCTCTGTCGCTGACGCTGGGCGCGGGCTCGTTCGGCACGCGGCAGGCGCGCCTGGTGCGGCGCGATCGCTTCGGCGACGCCGGCCGCCTGGCCACCACATTTTCGTTCGGCTACGCCAGCGCGCGCAACGACTTCACCTACTTCTACGACCACGGCACCTCGCTCAACAGCAGCGACGACAGCACCGAGGTCCGCCACAACAACGGCTACGATCAGCGCGACGGCGCGGCGCGCGCCCGCTGGAAGAGCAGCGACGGCCTCAGCGTCGAAGGCGGCGCGCGCGCCACGTGGAAGGACCAGGGCGTGGCCGGCGAGGCCAGCACCACGCCGCGTCGGGCCGAGCTGTCGACCCGGCGCGGCATCCTCGATGTGCGCGCCACGCGCACGGGTGCCTGGAGCGTCGACGCGCTCGACCTGGGCGCGAGCGCGCACTTCGTGGTCGAGAAGCAGCACTACGTCGATCCCGAGGGCAGCATCGGCTTGAACAAGCAGGACCGCGACTACCTGACCGTGGCCACCGGCGCCTCGTTCAACGCCGGCTGGGCCACCTCGGGCACGCAGCTCATCGGTGCGGCGCTCGAGCCGCGCCTGGAATGGTTCCGCGAGACCGACCACCTGGGCGGCAACGATGCCGCGCGCGGCGTGCGCTGGGGCGCGGCGCTGTCGGTCTCCGATTCGATCTCCTTCGCCGACGACCGCTGGCTGGTGGTGCCGGCGCTGCGCGCCGACCTCTTGCTCATGCGTCCGAGCGGTGGCACCGGCGACCAGGTCACCGACATGAGCGCGCCGCTCGCGCGCAACGACCTCGAGCTGTCGCCGCGCGCCTCGGCGCGCTTTGCGGTGAGCCCGGCATTCGTGCTCAAGGCCAGCGCCGGGCGCTACTTCCGCCCGCCCACGCTGGTCGAGCTGTACGGCGATCGTGGCTTCCTCGTCGGCAACCCCACGCTCGCGCCCGAGACGGGCGTGTCGGGCGACCTGGGCGTCGTCTACGCGCCCGCCGCCGTGTACGGTCCGCTCGATCGCTTGTTCGTCGAGGCCGCGCTGTTCGCGTCGCGGCCCTCCAACCTGATCGTCTGGGTGCCGTCCTCGGCGCATGTGTCGGTGGCCAGGAACATCGGCGACGCGCGCCTCGCCGGCGCCGAGCTGTCAGTCGCCGCGCGCCTCTACGGTGCGCTCACGCTGACGGGTAATTACACCTTGCTGGCCTCGCGCCAGATCTCGCCCCTCGCGTCCAACGACGGCAACGCGCTGCCCGGTCGCCCGGCCCACGAGCTCTACCTGCGCGCCGACGCCGAGCAGCGCGTCGGCGCCTGGCGTCTGGCCGTGCACACCGACGTCAACTTCGCGAGCGGCAACTTCCTCGACGTGGGCAACCTCGAGCGTCTGCCGGCGCGCCACTTCGTTGGCCTGGGCGCACGCGTCGACGCCCCGCTCGGGCTCGCGCTCGCGCTCGACTGCCGCAACCTGCTCGACGAGCGCGTCGAGGACGTTGCCCTCGCCACCATGACCGGCTCGGGCCAGACCTCGTACCCGCAGGCGGTCGCCGATGTGCTCGGTTACCCGCTACCCGGCCGCTCGCTGATGCTCAGCGCGAGCGCCGATTTCTGAACCTCGAAGGAGACCCGATGCGCACCCATGCCTGGACTCGCTTGCTGCTCGCTTCCTGCCTCACCCTCGCCACCGCCTGCGGCACCTCGGCGCGCCAGCTGCCCGCCGGCTTCGAGGGCGACGAGTGCCTGTGCGTCGCGCTCGGCGTCGACTACATGCACGGCGTCGGCTCGGCCACGGCCATCGGCCTGCCCTCGCTGCGGACGCAGCTGAACGTGGCCGCCGGCGGCGTCTCCGGCGATCCGGTGCTGCGCTACTACGACGGCAAGTTCTACATCGTCAACCGCCTGGCCGCGAACCTGACCGTCGTCGACGCGTCCACGCTGCTGGTCGACCAGCAGTTCTCGGTCGGCTCGGACGTCAGCAATGCCTACGACGTCGCCGTCGACGGCCGCGCGGCCTGGGTGGTGTACTTCGGCGAGCCGGCCGTGCGCGTGTTCGACCTCGACGACCCGGCGGCACAACCGGTGCAGATCACCTTGCCGACCACCGCCACCGACGTCGACCAGAACCCCGAGGCGGCGTCGATCGCCATCGTGGGCGGCAAGGCCTACGTGTCGCTGCAGCACCTCGAGATGTTCATGCCCGCCGCCAACGGCCAGATCGTCGTCATCGACACGGCCTCGCGCACCGTCGAGACCACCATCGACCTGCCGGAGAAGAACCCGGTCAACTTCCTGCGCGCCGACGGCGCCAAGCTGTACGTGGGCGCGACACCCGACTTCAGCAACAACATGACCGGCTGCCTGGCGCGCATCGCCACCGGCGACTCGCCCAGCGCCGACTGCATGACCAGCGCTGTCTCCATGGGTGGCTACGTGAACGGCATCGCGCCCGCCGGCGACGGCAGCCTGTTCGTGGCCACCGCGCAGAGCTTCACCGAGGGCAAGGTGGTGCGCGTGGCCGCCGACGGCAGCGTCGATGCGCAGGCCTACACCGCGGCCGGCCAGCTGCCCACCGACGTGGCCGCGTGCGGCAAGTACCTGGTCGCCAACGACACCAGCGCCGGCGGCCTGCGCGTCTACGACACCAGCACGCGCACCGAGCTGACCACGGCCGCGCTCTCGGTGGGCGAGCCGCCCGCGTTTGCGTCGGGCATCGCCTGCTTCTCGCGGTAGAGGTAGTTGCCCCGCGCTGTCGTCGGGTGTAGGACGATAAGACGATGCTGGCGCTCGACCGCGTCACGAAGCGCTATGGCCGGCACGGTGAGTGCGTGGCCGTGGACGACGTGTCGCTCATGGTCGACGAGAACGACTTCATCGTGCTGACCGGGCCGTCGGGCGCGGGCAAGTCGACCCTGCTCAAGCTGATGTTCGCCGCCGAGCGGCCCGACGAGGGCCGCGTGCTCCTGCTCGGCCGCGACATCGGCAAGCTGCGCCGCTCGTCGATCCCGTACCTGCGTCGCAACGTCGGTGTGGTCTTCCAGGACTTCAAGCTCCTGCCCGATCGCAGCGCGCTCGACAACGTGGCCATTGCGCTGGAGATCCGTGCCCTGCCGGCGCGCGAGATCCGCACCCGCGCCGCCGATGCGCTGGCCGCGGTCGGCCTGGCCTGGAAGGTGGACGTGACGCCGCGCCGGCTGTCGGCGGGCGAGCAGCAGCGCGTGGCCATCGCGCGCGCCCTGGTCGGCGATCCCGCCATCCTGCTCGCCGACGAGCCCACCGGCAACCTCGACCCCAAGCTGGCGCAGGACCTGCTCACCCTCTTCGCCGACGTGCACCGGAAGGGCACGACCGTCATCCTGGCCACGCACGACCGCGAGATCATGGCCGCGTGCGAGCGCTTCGGCTGGCGCCACGTGCACATCGACTCGGGGCGCATCGTGGGCGACATCGGCCGGCGCGCACCCGACCAGGAAGCGCCCGGCGATCCCGACCTGCTGCCCGACGCGGCGGCCGCCGGCGCGGAAGCTGACGCTGACGCTGCGCCCGCGGCCGAGATCGTGCCGTTCCCGATCAGCGCGCGCGTGGAAAGAAACCAGCGGTGAAGGAGAAGCTGCGCGCCATCCTCATGGGCCTGGGCCGGGCGCTGGGCGGCGCGGCGCGGCGGCCGCTGGTGACCCTCCTGGCCACCGGTGCGGTGGGCGTATCGCTGCTCCTGGTCGGGCTGGTCGTGCTGGCGGCGCAGAACGTGTCGCGCCTGACCCAGCCGTGGGGCCAGGGCGTGCAAATGGTGGTCTACCTGGGTGACGACGCCACGCCCGAGCGTGCGCGCGCCATCGCCGAGATCCTGCGCTCGGTCGACGCCATCGAGCGCGTCGACTACGTGCCGCCCGACGCGGCGCTGGCGCGCCTCGAGCAATCGCTGGGCGAGCGACGCGATCTCCTGCAGGGCGTGGAGGTGGGCTACCTGCCCGCGTCGCTCGAGGTCACGCTCAAGGACGGCGTGCGCGAGGGCGCCGAGGCCAGCCCGCTGGTCGCGCGTCTGCGCGCCACGCCCGGCGTCGAGGAGGTCGAGTTCCTGGGCGACTGGGTGGCCAAGGTCACGTCGCTGATTCGCACGCTGCGGCTGGCCGCCGCGGCGCTCGCGCTGGTGGTCGCGCTCGCCTGCGTGTACGTGGTCGCGGGCACCATCAAGCTGGGTATGTACGCGCGCAAGGACGAGATCGAGGTGCTCAAGCTGGTCGGCGCCACCGACAACTTCGTCAAGGGTCCGCTCGTCGTCGAGGGCGCGCTGCAGGGCGCGCTGGGCGCGGGCGTGGCGCTGGCGCTCCTGTTCGCGACCTTCCGCCTGGGCGCGCCCGCGCTCGAGGAAGCCCTGGCCGGCGCGGTCGGTCCGCTGCACCTGTCGTTCCTGCCCCCGGCCCACGCGGCGCTCGTGCTCGCCGCCGGCGCGACGCTCGGCATCCTGGGCAGCTGGGTGGCGATCGGGAAGTACGCCGATGCGTAGCATCGCGATGACGAAGGCGCGTAGCATCGCGACGACGAAGGTGCGTAGCATCGTCGCGGTGCTGGTCGTGCTGGTCTCGCTCGCCGCCTCCGCCGCACCCGCCCCTGCACCTGCGCCCACCGACCTGCCGCGCGCCGAGCGCGAGCTCGCCGCGGCGCAGCGCACGCGCGACCTGGTCGCCGACAAGCTGAGCGCGCGCGAGGCCGAGCTGGCTCACCGCGTGCGCGTCCTCTACAAGCTGACCCGCGCCGGCCACGCGCCCCTGTGGACCGACGAGCGCGCGCGCACCGATCTGACCCGTCGACGCGCCGCGGCACGCCGGCTCATCCTGCGCGACCTCGAGGAGCGCCAGCTGCTGCGCGACGAGCTCGACCGCGCCGAGACCCAGGCGGCGCGCCTCGAACGCGACGTCGCCGCGCTCGCCGCGACCACGCCGCCGCTGCTGCCGCTGCGCGTGCTCCTGCCACCTGTAGGTGGCCGGCGTACCGGCGACTACGGGGTCGCCATCGACCCGGCCACGCACGCGCGCATGGCCCGGCGAGGCGTGTCCTGGGCGACCATCGACGGCGCCGTGGTCAGCGCGCCCAGCGCGGGGATCGTGAGCTTCGCCGGGCCGCTGCGTGGCCTCGGCGACACCGTGCTCATCGACGTCGGGGGCGGAATCACCTTGTTGATCACCGGCATCGGCATGCTGGAGCCGGGAGTGGCCGCGGGCGTGCCGATCGCCCCCGGAACCCGGCTCGGCATCGCCACAAAAGGTCAAGTGGGCGTGGAGCTCCGGCGCGACGGCCGTACCGTCGATCCCACGCCGTTCCTGTCGAATCCGCGCTAGGCCACCGCTATACTGGGCGACAATGCACCAGCTGAAGTCGTCCGGATCCAGACGCTCCACCAAGCCCACGCACATCGGCGCCTTCCTGGCCGGCGTGGTGCTGGCCACCGCCGTGGGCGCCTGGGCCGGCCCGTCACCCAGGTCGCGCGCCACCGACAAGCGCTTCCAGAAGCTCGACGTGTTCGCTCGTGTGCTCTCCTACGTCGAGAACAACTACGTGGAGCAGATCGACGAGCGCAAGCTCATCTATGGCGCCGCCAAGGGCATGGTCCACACGCTGGATCCGCACTCGGCGTTCATGACTCCCGACGAGTTCGCCGACCTGCAAGCCGACACCGAGGGTGAGTTCGGCGGCGTCGGGCTGCAGATCGACGACGCCGATGGCGGCGTGCCGGTCATCGTCGAGGTGCTCACCGACACTCCTGCCGCGCGCGCGGGTCTCATCCCGGGCGACCGGATCGTCAAGATCGACGGCGCGGCCACCGCGGGCCAGGACGGCGGCGAGTCGACCGCGCGCCTGCGGGGCAAGCCGGGCGTGCCGGTCATCGTCGAGATCGAGCGCAAGAACGCTGCCGGCAGCTACGAGGCGCCGCGCCCCATCACCATCACGCGCGAGATCATCCGCGTCACCGCGGTCGACACCATGGCGCTCGCACCCGGCATCGCCTACGTGCGCATCAAGCAGTTCCAGGAGCGCACCGACCAGGAGGTGGTCGCCGCGCTCGAGGCGCACAAGAAGAAGTACGGCAAGATCGACGGCCTGGTACTCGACCTGCGCGGCAACCCGGGCGGCCTGCTCGACCAGGCCGTGCGCGTGGCCGACCTGTTCATCTCGTCGGGCGTCATCGTGACCACGCGCGGCCGCGGCGGCAAGAAGCTCGAGGAAGAGACCGCGCACGACGGCGGCACCTGGAGCGGATTCCCCATCGTCTGCCTCATCAATGGCCAGTCGGCGTCGGCGTCGGAGATCGTCGCCGGCGCGCTGCAGGACCACGGCCGGGCCCTGCTGCTGGGCACGCGCAGCTACGGCAAGGGATCGGTTCAGTCAGTGATCCCGCTCGAGGATGGCTCGGGCCTGAAGCTCACCATCGCGCGCTACTACACGCCCAAGGGACGCTCCATCCAGGAGCGCGGCATCGATCCCGACGTCGAGGTCGAGCAGCTGGATCCCGAGCGTGTCGCCAAGGCCAAGGTCGACGAGGAGGTCGAACGCGAGGAGGACCTCGAGGGCCACCTGCGCAACGAACAGGGTCAGGGTGCCGCCCGCGCCCAGCGCGCCGGACGCACCGGCAAGAAGGCCGCGAGCGGCAGGCCGACGGCGGAAGCCACGCCCTCGCCGTCCAGCCCTGCTGGCCCTGCAGACAAGGACGATGCTGCCGCCATGGCGGCGACCGCCCAGGCTCCCTCAGCCAAGGCGGTGCCCGCACCCACCAGCACGACCAATCCGGTGACCGCGCTGGCGCGCGACAATCAGCTCAAGGTGGCGTTCCAGACGCTCGATTCGCATCGCAAGCTCAAGCCGTAGTCGTCATAACCTCGTAGTAGGCGCGTGGTAAGGCGTTCCAAAAGGGTCCATCTTGACGAAAAAAAGAAAAGGGCCGGCTTGACACATGAGAGACCCGAAAAGTAACCTTTACGTGGGTTTGCGCTGTCGGCCCGACGCCAACGCCGATGTATAAGCTGATCATCCAGGACGACGAGGGGAAGACGACAGTCGTCCCTCTCATCCGCGACGAAATCACCATTGGCCGGAAAGAAGGCAACACCATCCGGCTGACCGAGCGCAACGTTTCGCGCCGGCATGCCCGCCTGGTGAAGGCCAGCGGCAACGTGGTCATCGAGGACCTGGACAGCTACAACGGCATCCGGGTCAACGGCACGCGCATCCAGGGTCGTGTGTCGGTCGCCGAGACCGACCGCATCCAGATCGGCGACTACCTGCTCGAGCTCAAGCTCGATCGCCAGGCGCAGGCGACCAACGGCAGCGCCGGCGCCGCGCAGGGACCTTTCGAGGACCAGCGCACCCTGCCCATGGAGCGCAGCGATCTGCCCGGCGCGGTGCCCAGCATGCCGATGTCGGCCGGAGCCACCGTGCCCACCGGTCCACCGACGGGCATGCCGCCTCCGCCGCCGGTCACCGGCGCGGGAACGCCGCCCACGCCGCCCGCCGCGGCGATGCAGCCGCTGGCCAAGACGCTCGATCCCAACGCGCCGGCGCAGACGCTGCCCGAGGATCCGACCAAGCCGTCGCCAGGGCGTCACTCGGGTGCTTCGGCCGCCACCGAACAGGTGGCGCCGATGCCTCCGCCGCCGGTCACGCCCGCGGTCGAGTCGCCCGCGCGCCTGGTGTGCATGTCGTCCAACTTCGCCGGGCGCGAGTTCTCGCTCGACAAGTCGGCCATGGTCATCGGCCGCACCGACGACAACGACGTCGTCGTCAACCACCGTTCCATCTCACGTCACCACGCCAAGATCGTGCGCGAGCACGGCCGCTACGCCATCGTCGACCTGCAGTCGTCCAATGGCGTGCGCGTCAACGGCGAGGAGTACGGCAAGGTCGAGCTGCGCCGCGGCGATCTCATCGATCTCGGTCATGTGCGCCTGCGCTTCGTCGAGTCGGGCGAGGACTTCGTCTTCAACCGCGACGGTACCGTCGTCGATCTGAGCGCCGAGGGCGTGGGCAAGAACCGCACGCCCATCTACATCGGCCTGGCCGCGCTCCTGGTCGCGGGTGTGGGCGCGTTCGTCGTCTTCGGCGGCGGCAAGGGTGGCAACAAGGCCGCGCCGTCGGCGGTCGCGGCGGCCGAGAGCAATGGCGGCAAGGAGCCGCTGGTCGTGCCGGCCGTGCCGCCCGACGCCGGGGCTGCCACCCTGGTGACCGGGCCCAGCAACCCGGTCGTCGATCCGCCCCGCGGCGACGTCATCAAGAAGCTCGACGCCGCCAAGCTGTCGGTCGACAAGGAGGACTGGTCGGGCGCGCTGGCTGCGGCCGAGGCCGCGCTCGGGCTCGATCAGAGCAACGAGGAGGCCAAGCGCATCGCCGATCAGGCGCGGCGCGAGTCGGCCGCGCTCACCGTCTACGAGGATCTGCAGAAGGCGGCCAAGGCCAAGAAGGCCGAGGAGGCCGCACGCCTGTTCCAGAAGCTGCCCCAGGACAGCGTGTACAAGATCCGCGCGAACGGCGAGATCGAGAAGCTGCTCGACCAGTGGCTGAACGACCAGCGCGTGGCCGCGGTGCAGCTGGCCGATCGCGGCAAGTGCGACCAGATCAACCCCATCCAGAAGCGGGTGGCCGATCTGTACCCGCAGAAGCTCGACGTGATCGAGACGGTGCAGCGGCGCTGCGTCGCCGCGGGCACGCCCGCGCCCAAGGTTCCGCGCGACAACCCGCGTGACAACCCACGCGAGCCGCCGCCGCGCGAGCCGCCCAAGGAGCCCACGCCCAAGGAGACGCCCAAGGAGCCGATCGTCGACGAGGCGGCGTTCGCCGGCCTGGCCGACGAGGCCAAGAAGTCGTACCTGGCCGGCCAGTACGGGCAGTCGCTGCGCAAGGCCGAGGACGCGCTGGCCATGAAGCCGACCGATCAGGCCGTGCTGACCCCCGCCACCATGTCGGCGTGCCGCATGAAGAAGGTCGATACGGCCAAGAAGTACGCCGGCAAGCTGGCCGCGGCGCGGCGCAACATGGTCAAGAACGTCTGCGCCGAGGCCGGCGTCGATCTCTAGCCCGGGCGGGCGCCGTCTAGGCCGCGATCGCCGCGCGTAGCTCGTCGTCGGTGGCACCGGGCGCGACGTGCACCACGGGCAGCGCGCTCTCGGGCAGCGCCGCCAGCAGCGCGGCGCGCTCGACCTCGCCGCATCCCCAGGGCAGCCCGCCCAGGAGCCCGGCCGCGTCGCTGAGCCAGGCCCCCGCGCAGCGCGGCGCGAGCGCGGCGAGGGTGTCGGCGCTGCGGCCGTGGCCCATGGTCTCGCGCGCGTGCGCCGCCGCGGCGTCGAACCACGCGGCCAGGGGCGCGCCGCGGAAGTCTTCCAGCAGCACGCCGATCTCGACCTCGTCGGGGACCTCGAACCAGCGCGCACGGTTGGCCAGCGCCAGGGTCACGCCCGCGTCGGCGGCACGCTCGAGCAGCGGCTCGAGCGCGAAGCGCGTCTGATCGAGCGCACGCGCCACCAGATGCCGGCGCTCGGCCAGCTGCCGCTGCGCCGTCGCCGTCTTCCAGCTGCCGCGCGCGAACGCCTGCACGCTGTCGCTCCAGCCGTCGCGGATGTCGAGCCGACCGAGGCGCAGCACGACCACGCGCGCGTGCGTGACCTGGGCGAGCTCGATGGTCGCGGCGGTCTGCGCCATGGCTTCGCGCCGTTCGTCCTTCTCGGTCGCGGCGAGACGAGGCGCGCGCGTGCCGCGCGGCCGGGGGCAGGGAGCCTCGATCGCACTGACCGGGAGCGCCCTGGTATCGCGGCCGGACATGAGCTCGGCCAGCCAGCCGGGCGCCACGGTCGTTTCGAGCGCGATCGCCGGTGCACCCAGGTCGGAAGCCCGCCTACCAAAGTCAGCGGGCGAGTCGACTGGGCCGCGGCACCAGGAGGACAGTGCGTAGGGCGGCACGGCCGCATCTTGCCCAAACTACGGATCGCTCACAAGCGCTGAAAAGCCCTACGCTTTATTGACCGCGTCAGACCCCTCTGGTAACTATCTCGCGCAAGTTCCGCACTGAATGGTAGGGCCGGGTCGTACCGGTGGCTGCGAATCGGAGGTCGGATGCGCGTTCGTTTGCTTACTGTGAGTGTGCTGTCCGCGATGGCGGCGGCGATCCCAGCGATTGCCCTGGCTGACGTCGGCGGCAACATCGATCTCAATGCGTTCCATCACGCCGTCGATTCGCGCGGATTCATCACCGCGAATGCCAGTCAGGTGCTGGGCGCGAAGGAGTTCTCCTTCGGTCTGGTGACCAACTGGGGCCACAACGTGTTGTCGTTCACCAAGGCTGGCCAGAACGGCGAGCCCGACACCACGTACGAGGTGCAGAACGTCATCTCGCCCACCTTGCAGGCCGCCGCCGGCTTCAAGCTCGGGCTGGAGATGGAGCTCGGCATCACGCTGCCGTTCCACATCATCCAGGGTGACGTGAACCCGGACTCCGACAACGGCACGCCGGGCATGCCCAACGACGATCAGAAGTTCAGCTTCGATTCGCAGGGCCTGGGCGACATCGGCGGACACTTCAAGATTCGCTTCCTCAACACCTCGAAGAGCCCCATCGGCGTGGCCGCGCTGCTCTCGGTGTACTTCCCCGGCGGCTACGACGCCAACAAGTGGCTGGGCGAGAAGGGCACCAATACGAATGGCGTGACCATCGTGCCCTGGCTCATCGTCGACAAGGACATCGGCCACGGCTCGGTGCGCATCGGCGGCAACATCGGCCTCAAGATACGCAACGGCGACCACACCTTCACCGACGATGGCATGCGCCCGGGCGCCCTGGTGACCATGGCGCCGGCGACCGGCAAGACCATCACGGCCAAGTCGGAGATTCCATTCGCCGCCGCCATCTCGTACGCGGTGGTGAAGCAGAAGTTCGACGTCGTGGGCGAGATCTTCGGCAGCGTGTCGCTGGGCGGCGAGAACTACTTCCCGCTCGAGGCGGTGGGCGCGATCAAGCTGTACCTGGCCAAGAACTCGTTCCTGCTGCTGGGCGGCGGCGCCGGCCTGATCCCGGGCGAGGCGGGCGGGGCCAACCCCGACGTGCGCGCCTTCATCGGCATCATCTTCGAGCCCAACATCGGCGACCGCGACGGTGACGGCATCAAGGACGACGTCGACAAGTGCCCCGACGATCCGGAAGACTACGACGACTTCGAGGATCTCGACGGCTGCCCCGAGCCCGACAACGATCGCGACGGCATCCTCGACGAGGACGACCAGTGCCCGAACGAGCCCGAGGACAAGGACGGCAACGAGGACCAGGACGGCTGCCCCGAGGCCGACGAGTTCGACCGCGACGGTGACGGCATCAAGGACGCCGACGACGCCTGCCCCGACGATCCGGAAGACTTCGATCAGTTCGAGGACAAGGACGGCTGCCCCGAGCCCGACAACGACAAGGACGGCATCCTGGATACGGAAGACGTCTGCCCGAACGATCCGGAAGACATGGACAAGTGGGAAGACGAGGACGGCTGCCCGGATCCCGACAACGACAAGGACCGCATCCTCGACAAGGACGACCAGTGCCCGAACGAGCCGGAGACCTATAACGGCAAGGACGACGAGGACGGCTGCCCGGATCGTGGCCTGGCCGTGCGTACCGACACCGGCATCATGATTCTCGACAAGATCTACTTCGAGACCAACAAGGCCATCATCAAGCCGATCTCGTACCCGATCCTCGACGCCGTGGCCGCGACCATGAACGGCAACCCCGACATCCTGCTGCTCGAGGTCCAGGGCCACACCGACGAGCGCAACACCAACGAGTACAACCTCAAGCTGTCGCAGGACCGCTCCAACGCGGTCAAGCAGTACTTGGTCGACAAGGGCGTCGACGCCAAGCGGCTCGCCCCGCGCGGCTACGGCGAAGAGAAGCCCATCGACAACGGCCACAACGAGTCCGCTTGGTCGAAGAACCGCCGCGTCGAGTTCATCATCCTCAAGCGCGAAGGCCAGCCGTAAGCTGCGCGCGCGCGCCCTCGGGCGCGCAGGTCAGGCATCATCTCTCGCCTCCGCATCCTCCTCGCGCTCGCACTGCTGCTCGTCGTCGGCCCGCGCGAGGCGCGCGCTGACGTCGACGACGCGCGCGTCGTTCCGCCGAGCGGGCGCAGCGCCGCCGCCTTCGCCAGCCTGGCCGTGCCCTGCTACCTGGGCGCGTGCCTGCGCGTGGGCGGCGAGCTGTGGTGGGCCGGGCGTTTTCGCCTCGCCGCCTCGCTGCCGCTGCGCGCGTCGGTGCCCGGGCATCCCGACGACGTCGACAGCCTGGCCCTGGGCAGCGCGTCGCTCGAGCTGGGCGCGCGCGTCGCGCTCGGGCGTGAGCACACCAGCTGGTTGGCCGTCGAGCTGGGCGCGTCGGCGCCGACCGGGACGAGCGACGCGGGCGAGCTGGACGTGCAGCGCTTCGCCCTGGCGCCGTGGTACTTCGGGCGGCACACCGCGACGGCGTGGCTGGACGCCGCGCTCGGCTACGGCTCGCACGGACAGTTCGCCGCCGCCCGGCTTGGCCTCTTGCAGGACCTCGAGCCCATGCCCGTCACTGCCGACGGGCAGGACAAGCGCGCCACGCGCATCCGTCTGGGCATCGAGGGCGGCGCGCAGGTCACGCCGGCGTGGCTGTTCGAGGCCGGCGCGATGGCGACCGCGGCGCTCGCGCCGCGCGCCGACTACCTGCTCTACGCCGACGAGACCACCAACCTGCTCGGCGGCGCCGCCTACCAGCTGTTCGCCGGCCTGCGCGACCTTGGCGACGTTCTCGGCCGGTTCAATGCCCAGCAACGGAATATCTCTGGCTTTAAAGTATTGCA
>OBEQ010328727.1_pt1 | contig 13289 bp, 11 predicted proteins | sample 1670901 | NCBI WGS metagenome assembly OBEQ01 (sample SAMEA104232315, study PRJEB22302) | groundwater metagenome | biome: forest; feature: aquifer; material: groundwater | place: USA | collected 2011-08-07 | depth 5.4 m
GGGCGCGTCCGCCCCGCCGATGTCGCCTTTAGAAAAATCGGAGGCGGCATTCCAGCGGGTTGCGTTGCCTGTGCTGTGGAAGATTCAGAGGCGTAAACTCGCCGCTGGTGCATTCTTCTGGAAGCGCTGGAACAATTCATTGTGCCAAAAAACCTGGCACATGCTCAAAGGGTAAGGGAGGCAGTATAAAGCCCCTGCACGTTTTCAACGTACGGGGGCTTTTCATTTTCCGGATAGGTTATACTTAAATCACATGGATCTTCATGATAAAAAAATAAAATTCCTTGAGGAAAAGGCGAACGAGATCCGTGAGGATATCATTGAGATGCTCGTAGAGGCGGGATCAGGGCATTCGGCCGGCCCGCTTGGCATGGCGGACATTTTTACGGCGCTCTATTTCCATATCCTGAAACATGATCCGAAGCGTCCAAGCTGGGGTGAGCGCGATCGACTGGTGCTTTCCAATGGCCATATTTGCCCCGTCCTGTACGTAACCCTTGCTCATGCAGGATATTTTTCCAAGGATGAGCTTTTCACGCTTCGCAAGCTTGATTCGCGCCTTCAGGGTCATCCGCACCGCAAAGTCCTTCCAGGACTCGAGACAACGTCCGGTCCGCTTGGCTCCGGGCTTTCCCAGGCTGCTGGTATGGCACTTGCGGCCCGTATGGATAAGAAAAAGCATCACGTGTATTGCCTGATGTCCGACGGCGAACACGATGCTGGCAATACGTGGGAAGCAGTGATGTTTGCCGCGAAAAACCGTCTGAGTAACCTGACCGCAGTCATGGATCGTAATAATATCCAGATCGACGGCTTCACGGAAAATGTCATGCCGCTCGAGTCTCTCCGTGCCAAATACGAAGCGTTCAATTGGCATGTCATCGAAGTCGACGGCCATAATTTCCAGCAGTTTGTCTCAGCAGTGAATGAAGCTAAGGCCATTTATGAAAAGCCGACGATGATCATTGCGCACACTATTCCAGGCAAAGGCGTAAGTTTTATGGAAAATGACTTTTTGTGGCACGGCAAGCCGCCAAGCCCGGAGGAAGCGAAATCCGCCTTGTCTGAATTAAGGACGCTGGAAGGAAAAATCGTGTCGGAACACCAGTAAAAGCACTGCAATTTTGTGGCACGTGGGCAGGTAATAGGAGGGGTGGGTTTTGTTGTGTGGTATTTTATTATGCTGTGAACAACCTTTGTCCTCGCATCTGGTATACTGAAAGAAATCGGAAAGGTCGCGTAAGTAAGAAGGATGTATCGGTATGAATCACACAAAAATGCACTGGAAATGTTGCTGGCGGCCGATGTTCGGTATGGTGTTGTGGATCCTCGGATTTGCATCGCTGATCGCCGCATGGTTCGGTATTTATCGCAGTTCGCTGATCCAGCAGGCGCTTCAAGCGAAGCAGGTGGCGCCTTATGGCGGCAATCCGCTCATCTTCGGTCTTGAACCGCTCGGCTGGTATTGGAATGCGCTCGTACTCGGCGTTCTCGCTGCCGGATTGAAAGCGGGCAAGAAAGGAGGATGTTGCGGTTCCTGCAATTCCTGCGAGGCGCCGGCAATGCCGCAAGCCTAGCGTCCGTTTGAGAGTTTTTAAGCCCGGAATGTCCGCCTTACCTGGATGTTCCGGGAAAAAAGTCCTTAAGCATGATCAATTCTGACGCCAAATTATCGGAGGCAGTGTTCCGTAAGGATATCGCGCAGCGCGCGACTCGCGACGGGTATGGCGAGGGGCTGGTCCTGGCAGGCGAGGCCGATCCACATGTGGTTGTGTTGTGCGCTGATCTCACGGAATCAACGCGCTGCGAGGCATTTGCAAAAAAGTTTCCGGAACGTTTTGTGGAAACGGGCGTGGCGGAACAGAATCTTGCCGCTGTGGCATCCGGCCTCGGCGTATCCGGTAAAACAGCCTTCATTTCTTCGTACGCGGCTTTTTCTCCGGGCAGGAATTGGGAGCAGATCCGGACTACAATTGCCTATAACGACTCCAACGTGAAAATTGCCGGCGCCCATGCCGGTATTTCCGTCGGTCCGGACGGGGCGACGCACCAGGCAATCGAAGATATTGCTACGATGCGGGTGATGGCGAATATGAAAGTAATCGTACCGTGTGATGCGGTCGAGGCGCGCAAGGCGACGCTTGCCGCTGCCAAAATCTGGGGTCCGGTGTATTTGCGGTTTGGGAGGGAAAAAACACCGGTTCTCACGTCCGAAGAAACGCCGTTCATTCCCGGCAAGGCGGAAATCCTGTGGCAGTCGAATGGCAGGAAAAGCAAAATCCGCCGGCCACACGTCGCGATCATCGGTTGCGGGCCGCTCCTATACAATGCGTTATGCGCAGCCAAAGAGTTGGATGAGGAAGGCATTGGCACCATCGTGATAAACAGCCATACGGTCAAGCCGCTGGATGAGAAATTGATTCTTGAGCAGGCAAAACGCTGCGGAGCAGCAGTGACTGTGGAAGAGCATCAGGTCATGGGCGGGCTTGGCGGCGCGGTGGCGGAATTGCTAGCGCAGCGCTGCCCAATCCCGATGGAATTCATCGGTATGCAAAATACCTTTGGCGAATCCGGAATCCCTAAGGAACTTATTGAAAAATACGGGATGGGCGTAAAAGATATCGTCCGTGCAACGAAGAAGGTATTGAAAAGAAAAGGATAAGGCGGCTGTTTTTAGGCGTTTGAATGTTTTTTTACCAGGACTTTGACAGTTTCCAAAAACTGCTCCGGCGTGGTTTCGGATTTGACCAGGTATTCTTCCGCACCTGCATCAAACGTTTGTTTTTTGACCCTCGGGTCGTTGAGGTTCGAAAAAATAATGACTGGAATGCGCTGGCGGGCTGGATCGGCTTTGATATCCTTTAAAAGGCTGATACCCATCTTTTCACTGTAATCGTCTTTGCTCTGGGCAGCGGATTTATTGTAAGGAAGCACGAGATCAAGTACGATGATATCCGGTGCCGCGGAAACCGTTTTTTCCATGCCGGTTTTCAGATCAGTAGCAACAATCAGCTCGTAGGAAAACTCGGCATCGACGGCAAAGGCCTCTCCAAAAAGGGAACGGAGCAGGTCGTCATCTTCGATGAATAAGACCTTGAAGGTTGTTTTCATACTATCTCTGCAAGATTGGGCAATTTAATGGTAATTTCGGATCCTCGGGCTGCCATACTACCCCTCAAGGATTTGATAAGGATGCGGGCAGTATGCAAAGGAAGGGATGTGCGCGGCAGTGTGGAGTTTTTTATGAACGCCGCCCCGTTGAAACTAACGTCCGTAACGATGATTTTTATTATACAATGCCGCGCCGTCTCTTTCAAAGAAATCCGCACGTTTCCACCAGTGGCTGATTTATATAATTCGTCGAAGACTGCGCGGAAAAGGAATTGTACCAGCAGCGTGTCATGGGAAAAAGGCGCGGCATCTGGCTCCGAGGCGACCGCGATATCGATCTTTTTTTCCGGATGCAGGGCGGACGCCTGTGCTGCCGCGGCCGTGGCTAGCTCCATAAGCCGGAGAGGTTCCGGGTGGACATCAGGTTTTTCCTTTTCAAGGATAAGGGCGAGAAAAATATCATTAAGCATCGTATCGAGGGTGCGTGCGCCATCCGCTGCCTTCAGGATAAACTCCTTTTGCTTTTCTGGCGGGAACTTCTCGTACGAGCCATTTTCCCAGAAGCTCAAATAGCCGCGCACGAGAGTGAGGGGGGTTTTCAGCTGGTGTTTCAGGAAGCGGAGATATTCTTTTCGTTTTTGCGCCATATGCATCCTATTTTAACATATCCGCTGCCATCCGGCGCGGCCGGCGGAAGTTAGTAACAGTTTCATCGATGAATGCATGATATATGATAAAGATGTCATGCAGCTGCCATCTTTTGCGGTAAGCTTCTCGTTTCTTTTCACGCTTGCGAGCATCCTCACCTTTTTTACAGGGTGGATCCTCGGTTTTTTCGTGCTGATCAAGGCGTTGCGCGATAAGGCAGTGCGGGCTTTTGCTTGGTGTTCGATTGCTTTTGCAGTGTGGGCGATTTTTTCTTTCTTTCCGCAGATCACTTCCAGTCCCGGCCAGGCGCGCAACTTTTCTTACGTGGCGCTTACCGCGCTGTCCTTCGGTATGGCAGCGCTTGTGGATTTTTGCAGCCGGATCATTGAGGAGGCGCATCCGGTAAGTCATGCGCTGTATCGTCGCATTAGCTATAGCGCCGCCGCAGCACTCTCGCTTTTTACGCTTGTCGACCGGTTGCGTGGCTCTGGCCTGGTCATTGCGGGTATTGCGGCGAACCGCTGGTTCGTGCGCTGGCCGAGGCCCGGCCCGCTGCTCGGCCTTTATCTGCTTTTTGCTGCCGCCTGCTTTCTGTTTAGCTTCGAAACGCTGGCGCACCACCTGCGTTTCGTCCGCGGTTCTACTCGCAGGCAATATTTTTGTGCACTACTGAGCTTCGTATGCGCACTCATTGCTATCGTGAGTGTGTATGCGTTCTGGTACCAGGTGCCTGTCCCGCCGCTCGGTATGTTTTTATTGCCTTTATTCATCATCGGATCGTTTTATTCCTTCAACAAGCATCACTTATTCAATGTTAAGATCATCGCGACGGAATTTTTGATCTTTATCGTATGGACGTTCCTTTTTTCCAATATCCTCCTTGCTGCCACGCGCCAGGAGCGGGTGTATGACGCGATCATTTTCCTTGCCAGCTTCCTGTTCGGCCTCTTTATCATTAAAAGCGTCCTGAATGAAGTGAAGAGCCGCGAGCTAGCCGAACATCTGTCGGAAAAACTGAATGCTGCTAATAGCGAGCTTCAGGACCTTAATGAAAATCTCCAGGAGAAAGTCGACGAGCAGACCAAGGAGATTAAGACTGCTTATGAAGTGGAAAAGAAGGCAAGAATCGAACTCGAAGAGCTGGATAAAGCGAAGGACCAGTTCATCCTGACGACCCAGCACCATCTCCGGACGCCTCTGACCATCGTCAAGGGATTTTTGCAGACCGTGCTTGCGCGGAAGCTGGATAAGACGTCCATGGCATATCTCCAAAAGGCCTCTGATGCTTCCGAGCGCATGTCTAAGCTGATTAACGAATTCTTAAGCATCTCCCAGATGGAAGTCGGCAAGGCGATCTTTAATTTCCAGCCGCAAAAAATCCGTCCGGTGCTGGAAGATATCAAGGCCGAGCTTGCATCCGAGCTGGAAAAACGCGGCTTGTACTGCCGCATCGAGCTTGGCAAGGAAGCGGAGGAAGTTGATGCGGAGTTTGACCATGAGGCGATCAAGCAAGCGCTGTATAATTTCTTCGACAATGCCGCCAAATACACGCTACATGGCGGTATTGCCGTGAAAGGTTCTGTGATCGAGCATCCGATCGATAAAATCAAAATGCTCCGTCTTTCCATCAAAGATACTGGCATCGGCATGATTAAAGAAGAGATTGCGAACCTATTTAACCGTTATTTCCAGCGCAGCGAAGAGGCTGAAAAAATCAATGCGACCGGCAAGGGCATCGGGTTGGTGCTTTCCAATAACATCATCAAGGCTCATCACGGACAGGTAGTTGTCGAGTCGGAGGGCCGAGGCAAGGGTACGGAATTCATTGTGCTGTTGCCGATAAGGCAGCCGAAGGCCTGACGGTTGGGAGATGACGGGAAGTTTGGTATACTTTCTGGTAATACACGAATTAATCGCACATACATGGCAGACCCCACATTAAGAGCCCTCTTTGTCGAGGACGAGGCGGATATCATCGAACTTTATAAAATTGCCTTCGAGGCAGGTAATTTTGAAATGGAAACGGCAATGAACGGCAAGGACGTGATCAAGAAGCTTGATCATTATGCGAAAGGCGACAGCCTCAAGCCGCACGCGATGATTTTCGACATCCTGCTGCCGGACATTTCCGGCATGGAACTGCTCAAGGCGGTCCGTAAAAATGCCGCCTTTGATTCCATTCCTGTCGTGATGTTCACGAATTACAGCAGCGACAAGATTCGCGAGGAAATCAAAGGCATCAAGAATACGAGCTACATCCTCAAAGCCGATACGGCACCGGATATGTTGGTGGCGATCGTGAAGGGGATGATTAATACGTAGGACCGGCCGCAGCAATCATATGTGGTTCGCTTCCGAATTTGACGCAGTCGCCATAGGTTCCGTGACGAAAGATACGTTTTTGCAGATCGAAAGCGATCTGGTCGCCTGCCCGGAAGCGCCGCTGCAAAAAGCATTCATGTTTCCTCTCGGGGAAAAGCTGGACGTGCAGGCGGTTGTTGAAACTCCTGGCGGCAATGCGGCCAATGCGAGCGTCACTTTTGCCCGCCAGGGATTCAAAACCGCCTGCATAGGCAGCATCGGCGATGACCGCCGCGGGAAGGATATCGTATCGGCACTCGAAAAGGAAGGCGTGGCGCCGCTTTTTTCCGCCGTGCCGGACATGGCTACCGCCTGCTCGACATTGCTGCTTCAAGGCGGCGAGCGGACGATTTTGGGTTATCATGGCGCTTCCAATGCGCTCGCGGCGCACAACGTTCCTTGGAAGAAAATGAAAGCGCGCTGGTGGTATGTGTCGCTTGCTGGCGAGTCTGATGTGCTGCTCAATGCCATACTTGATGCCGCAGCAGCGCAAGGTATCAATGTCGCGTTCAATCCGAGCGGCTACCATATCCGCCATCGACGCGCAGAAATTCTCGAGGCATTGAAAAGGGTCGCTGTGCTTTTTGTGAATGCCGGGGAAGCGGCGGAGTTGGCAGGCGTTGATATTAGAAAGGAAAAGGAAGCGTTTACTGCGCTCGACGGGATGACGCCCGGGATCGTGGCAATCACGGATGGGCCGGCTGGCGCCAAGGTTTCCGACGGTTCTTATATATATTCTGCAGGGATATTTAAGGAAAAGCGCCTTCTTGATCGCACAGGAGCGGGCGATGCCTTTGGCAGCGGATTCGTCGCCGGCCTGATGAAGCGGAGCAAAGGATCCGGCTCTGCACATTTCAAGCCGGAAGATATCGAATATGCGATGCGGCTCGCTTCTGCCAATGCGACGGCTGTTGTTGAAGAGATTGGCGCTACGCCTGGCATTTTGACGGCGCATGCCTTTGAGTCGGGTGCCCGTTTCCGCCATTTGGACATTTCCCGCCAACCTTTATGAATGCCACTTACTCGTATCTTGCAACGATCCTAGGCATCGATCCGAATACGCTGGAGCGGCTGGACCGTGCCATGTCCGCAACGCTCGATAAATCCGGCGTGCTGGAAAAGGTCGCTTATGAAAACGATAAAATCATCAGCACTACGCTCCGTACGCTTAATTCGGAAACCCGTTCCACGATCCATGTATTAAGCACTCTCCGCAAAACGGTTTTCAGCCACGAAAAGCAGCTGCTTGATTTTTTAGAAATTGTTGAAGGGAAAAGCGAATTTGACAAGGCTGCCCGCCTGGCAAGGAAAATTGCCAAAGTCGGCAAGGGGTTTTTCCTCAAAAAAGAATACGCTGCACAGATTCTCTTGCAGCGGAGGCCGGAGAAGCTGGTAGAGTATCTGAAAATGGGCTCCATTGAGGAAGTGTTGAAAAAATATGACGTTACGGAGGTGTTTTCTGCGCTTCGTTTCATTGAAACCACGGAGTGGATGCACCAAACGTTCGAGGAAGCCTACGGCTCTTTCACGCCGCAACATTTTGAAGAGCGGGATATTGAAATCAAGGTGCTCGGTCCGGAGTGGCATGCCATCGGCGAGAAATTCGTCGCTAAAAAGCACCACAATGTCAGCCATCTCAAGGAGTTCGGCGTCATTTTCCTGAATCCGATCCGTGAAGACATTCCCGGCAAGTTTCTTCGCGACTTCGCCCTGCTTTTGCACTATTTTCATGAGATCGAATTTTATTCCAAGCTCTTTCGCCGCTATGCGAACGAGCAGGATTTTACCGGACATTTGAAGAAGCTGCTTCGCGGCGACGTGCCGGAGGCTTCTTCCATCAAGGATAACGAATGGCTTATCGTCCAGCGGTATCTGACCAAGGAAAATCCGAAAGACATCCGTCTCATGCTGCCGCGCGTCAATCCGGAATCCATCCACTGGTTCCGCGGCGAACGGGATTTGACCATGTTTACTTCGCCTGATACGGAGTTTGATTTGCATCTTTGGTACAATCTGGACTGGGTAGGGGGGATTTTCCAGGACGGCAGGGAAGATATCGTCAGTTTCGATCTTGAAGACAATGCCATGTCGCTCGTATCCTTCATGGAAGGCAAGCATGAGGAATTTTTCAATTATCACCAGCGCGAAGCGATGTGGACGAAAATATTCATGGAATACGTCGGCGGCGAATCGGAAATGGAACGGTTATTGCTGGAGAATTTCAATAAAGGTGTCATTGCGTTTTAAATAAGCTCGATTAAATACTGGTAAAACCCTGAAAGATCCTGTACGATGTTATCCATAATAAAAATTGCCAATAATTCCTACTCTCATGCATTCTTTCCGTCGGAAAGTTCTGAAAAAAGCCGCTGCTATTCTCTTCCTGTTTGTTTTTCTCTCCCAAACCTTTTTCTCAGCCCTAAGGGTAACTTACGCCCAAGAAAATCTCTCCGCCTCCCTCGCCTCCGCCCGATCCCATATTTCCCAATATAACCTCTCCCCGATAATCTCCTCCCGTCTCGATGAGTTGAAGGCAAGATACGAAGATTTTATTTCTTCCCAAGACAAAACTGCCTCCATTCAAGCAATCTCCGAAATTCCTCTCCCTCAAAACAACTCTGCCCCCTTCCGCACCAATCCCGCCGACCAGGAAATCCATACCGCCGACGCCAACACATTTTCCCCACCGCAGAACCGGAAAATCTCCGGCTCCTTCGACAAGCTCAGGACAGGTTCCTTCAAACTGCAAGAGGGGAGTCTCTCTCCGGCCTCCCAGACAGAAGGACGAAGCGAAGTTTCGTCCTTGTCCGTTTCCGCTTCTTCCATTCAGGCAGAATCTCAAATGTCCGCTGTTTCCCAGCTATCCGCCACCTCCCAAGGCGGAGAAATCATCATCACTCGCAATATTCGGAACAAAGCAATCGCCCTCCATAATGACCCCCTCCAAATCCTCAATTTCGTCCGTACTGATATCGCCTACGAGCCGTATTACGGCTCCAAAAAAGGTGCCGAAGCCACTTTGCGGGAAAGGTCTGGCAATGAGGCGGATCAATCCGCTCTTTTGTTTGCCTTGCTTCGTGCCGGTGATGATCAAGGCAACAAGAAAACCCCAGCGCGCTATAAACACGCTACCATCAAAAGCAATCTTCGCCAGATCATGGATTTGGTCGGCGTCGACGATTCCACCGTAGCCGCCCGAGTCCTTGGCCAAGCGAGAATCCCATATACGTTATTCACCAACCAACAAGGCGAACCCCAATTCTTCCTTCTCGAGCATGTCTATGCCGAAGCGTATATCGAATATAACGAGTACAAAGGAGCGGTCCAAACCGGGGATCCCACTGCACCAAAACAATGGATTCCCCTCGATCCGACCATGCTGGCGACCAATCATTTCCGTTCCACCAATATCCTTCAGGATATGAAGCAGCAAAAAGGATTTGCTATCGAAACCTTCTACGACGATTACCTTAAGGGAAAATACGGCACGACCACTCCGATCACCGCCCTTAAAGGAGAAATCACGAATTTCCTCTCAACTTCTACGACCACGCCTAATCGGCAATATGCCGATATCCTTGTCCAGAAATACCGGCAAGATACCCGGCTGGAATATATTCCAAGAACTTTGACGTATGATATCGTGACTGATATTGGTACTTATGACTTCCTGCCTGCTGCTTTGAGGCATGAGTTTACGATCAAAATTACTTCCAATAATTCCACTATTCTCCTTGCTTATAGCGGTTTCCTCTCTGATATTGCTAACCAGGAAACCGTCCTCTCCTACGTTCCTGCGTCTCAGGCGGATGCCGAGCTGCTGGCCTCGTATCCCTCCATCTACGATGTTGTCCCGCTGGCCATGCTCCATCTCAAGCCGGTCCTGAAAGTCCGGGGGAATGTCATGGGTGGAGATGGTGTCTCTGCGTTGGAGATTCAGGCCGGACAAACTGTCCAATTGGAAATGAATTTTACTATGCCTGGACGGGATGTAGTTGGTACTCTTGCATATTATCCTGCCGACACCATCGCTAAGCCGGCCATCGTTGGTAATACCGAAGCGATTGCTATCAATACAGGTAAGGTAATTGCGCCGGAAATTTTCCCAACGGAAGATACTCGGTCTACTGAACTGCTATCCGTCCAGAAACTGTATCGCACCGCTCTCAACTATCTGGATCGCTTGGAAAAAAGCCACGACGAACTTGCCCAGATCACAGGCATTCAATTCACCCACGTCGCCACGCGAGCCATTGTGTTTAATGGGATCGAAGTAGAGTATGCTGGCGCCGATCCTTATCGCATGCACTGGAGGGGATTAAGAATTGATTCTTCCTCTGTTGTAAATACGTATAACCGTTTCGGCACGGATGTGAACAAAGATCTCAAGAACTTCACCTTCCCCTTCGGTCTCCAGGCCTCGTATGACGAGGCAGCGATCTTCGAGCAGGAGTTCGATGGCGCGAAAGCCATCTCCACCGTCAAAGGCATTCTCCTCGCCGCTCAGGGCGTCTTTCCCACGATCGGGATCGTGAAAATTACCCAAGCGAATTCCTCAGTGATCGATACCCTCAACATCTCTCCCGCCATCAAGACTCTCTTCTACAATGCGGTGGCCAAAGGCAATACGATTTACACCCCGACGTCCCCGGTTACCTATCATACATGGACGGGAGTATTCTACGTCAATCTGGATCCGACCACGGGGTTTGGAGCGTATACCATCGGGGAGGGTCTCAATGGCGGCTACCTCGCCACACTGATTTACGGGATGGTCAATTTCTTTGCTCCGACGGCGGAGGCAAGCAGTGGGGAAACTATCAAGGCAAGTGTTGTTTTGCTTTCCCCACCCAGTACATTCACTGATCCAATTCTATTCGAAATTGTGTACAAGCTCTTTGATCGCGTTGGTAATTTTGTCTGGCAATGGATAGAGCGGATTACCACCACACCAGCCGAAGTGGGGTCCGGTACTCTATCCGTCAATCTGAACTACGGAGCCACCAGCACGAGTACGGTGCCAACTCCCACACTGCCGAAGCAGTGTTTAATTGGAAAAGTTAATTGCGGTTTTGATGATTTCATTCTCACCGCTTCAACAACGTACGGTGTTCCAGGAGGGATATTGAAGGCCATCTTCCACAAGGAAACCCGGGGATTGAAGTTATTCGATCCGCATACGTACCGGTATGAGCCAAAACGGGATTATTTTGATTATTCCAGCGGCAGCGACACTGCTAACGCGTTACTTGCCTCAACTACGTACAAAGAATTTGCCATCCCCGGAAAAACAGCGAACAATAAAGAGGTGCTTAAAGGTACTCTCATAGATTCGCTTAACCCTCCTTTCGCCACCCTCGTCCGCAGTTTCGCTACCACCACTCCTGGCTGGGGATTACGAACGATCTTCTATTACGATTCTATACACGACTCAGATTCCGACGTCACTTTCAATGATTTATACCTGAATGACCTCGATCATACTCCAGGAAGTCAAAACTGGCCGGTAGGTGAAATTCCCTCTTGGAATTTCACCCCTCAATTAGTCCTTTCTGCGAGTTATGGCTTGGGACATGTACTTTATTTGGAGGCGAGGGGTGCAAAAAACCCGCAAGATGGTTTTATCATGAGTAAAACTCAAACCCCGTACGATATCGCCTACATTCCTCAGTTGGGCATTGAGTTGGCGGCGTCGGTATTGAAGAAGAAGTTTGATATTGTTAGTCATGGTCAACTAATAGCTGGCGATAATTGCGCCGGATGGAGTGTAGCCATTAAAGCCTATAATGGCAAGGGCGATGAAGCTGAAAAATACAAGAAAGTAACCTGTGAAGATATCTACACCCCCCTGTATAGTCAGTAATCATCACGATGATGGATAATGTGATACCATACAAATCATGCGTACACAAAAGAAAATAATAATTACCCCTAACCAATGAAATTAAATAAACTACTATTTAGTATAGGTTTTCTCTTGAGTGTCGTTGCTATACTCATTTTTTTATTAGTAACTAAATACAGTCCCACTCAAAAGAAGGTAGTGAAGAATACTGCTGCCGTTATGGTAGATTATCGTACTCGATCTGATAATGAAAAAATCAGCTACCGCGAAGCGCAAATCAGGAATTTCTATGATTTTCCAGATCAATTTCCTAAAACTGTGATTGATGGGAAAACATTATATTTGGTTGGGTATTCGTGGAGTATTGGGGGTATATATAATCGAAAAAATACTGCATACCAAGGATTGGGAGGAGTAATTGTCTTTGAGGAAGTTACAGAAAGGAAATATAACCTCATATGGGAAAGTAGAGAATCCATGGATCACGCAGAAGGAGACTACTCCCATTTCCACGACATAAACAACGACGGCATACCAGAAATTGTAGTCACTGATGTGACTGGTACTGCCAGCACAACATCCATCTATGTATATGCGTGGCGTCAGGATACTTTTCAACTCATAACACCTGCGGAGCGCACGATTGTTCCAAACGGCGAAGTCATGGAAACTAAAGTTGGTGGCTATTTTAAAGACCTTGATAATGATCAAATCGATGAAATTATAGATGGGTACAGAGATGAAGATAAGCTCCTCCTCCGTGAACGCATCTACAAATTCCACAAGGAAAGCGGACTCTATACATTCTGGAAAGAGACTTCTAAGCCCATAGAGCCTATTCAACCGGAGGCCTATTAAATTAATCAATGCAGGGAACCTACTACATCTCCCTGGATACCAAGACTGGCTTTGGAGCGTATACCATAAACGGCCCAGCTCCTCTTGCTGATAAATGTGATGGTTGGAGTAAATCACTTGAAGCATATAACGGCGGCCAACCAGGCTATACGGATGACGTGTGCAATAGATACATGAATTTATATCACAATTAACTAAAAATGCCTTATACTTATAATATGGCTATGCGGAAAATCATCTTTTTTCTCATTCTTGGGCTATTTATTATCTTTCTCGGAATTGTTTCGGTTGGGAAAATAAAAAATGTGACAACACAGCCAACAGAGCATATTGGTTATTTAGAGAGAGCAGAAAAAGAACATATCACTAATCGCGAAGCGGCTATCCGCAATTTGCATGATTTCCCGGAAGATTTTATCCCGGCAGTTATTCAAGGCAGGACATTTTTTCTCGTTGGTTATGATGA
>OBEQ012437374.1_pt1 | contig 13286 bp, 8 predicted proteins | sample 1670901 | NCBI WGS metagenome assembly OBEQ01 (sample SAMEA104232315, study PRJEB22302) | groundwater metagenome | biome: forest; feature: aquifer; material: groundwater | place: USA | collected 2011-08-07 | depth 5.4 m
CCCCCCGGGGCGTCGCGGCCGCCGAGGGGCCGCCCCGGCTCGTAGCTGTGTCCCAGCAGCTGGCCCAGCCGCAGCGCCTGCCACGACCAGGTCTCCGATCCGGCGGCCAGGTTGTCCGGCTGGACGCGCTGCACCAGCACCGTCGCGATCGCCAGGGCGTACGCACCCATCAGCAGCACGACGCGGCGGCGATGCTCCGACAGGCCGTGAGTCACCGTGGCCGCCAGGAGCGCGAGCAGCGGAACCACGGGCACGAGCAGGCGGTGGCCGGGCATGAAGTCGCCGCCGACGGAGACGACGTACGCGCCCCAGACCAGCGCGGGCAGCGCGAAGAGGACGCAGCGGCGCCGGTCGATGCGCACGCCCGGCCACCAGGCGAGCGCGAGCAGGAGCAGCAGGGGCAGCTCGCCCAGCGCGAAGGCGCCCACGTAGGCCGCGCCGTCGAGCACATGGTGGCGCGAGAGTCCCAGCTTGAGTGCCGTGTTGGGCACCAGGCGATGGTAATAGGCGACGCGGAAGGCCAGCTGCAGCAGGGCGGGCACGGCGGCCAGCACACAGAAGCGAGTGAGCTCGCTGAGGCGCGCGCGCAGACGCAAGGGAGCCACGGCCAGCAGCACGCCCGCGGCGGCGACGCACATGATCGCGGCGTCGGGTCGGGTCAGCGCCGCGAGGCCGAACCAGAGCGACGCGCGCAACCGTGGGGCGCGTGCCGGCGTGTCGAGCCAGTCGCCGAGCTCGGCGAAGCCCAGGGCCACGAAGCCGGCCAGCAGCGAGGATTCGAGCCCGCCCGCGCACCAGACGGCCAGGGCGCCCGACGAGGACAGCACGAGCGTGCCGATGCCGGTGGCGGCGAGCGAGCGTGAGCGTGTCGCGCGCGCGAGCCCGACGAAGGTCAGCAGTCCGCCCAGCGCGCTGACGATGCGCGCCGCGAGCACGAGCTCGACGCCCAGCTTGGCCAGCCCGGCACAGAGGAGGACGAACAGCAGGCTCGAGTAGCCTTCGACCTTCTCGCCGTCGGTCCAGGTGAGCCCGAGCCCGTCCACGAGACGCCGCGCGTAGCGCAGGGCGATGAACGAATCGTCGGAGATGTAGGCGTGGTAGATGGCCGCGTGTGCGCACAGGAGCAGGATGCCGACGAGGACAGACAGAGACGCGTGCGGCGACGAGGCGGGGCGCAAGCCTCGTCATCGTACAGGAAGGGCCGCTTGCGTTCCGTTCGCTCCCTTCACGGACGCGGCGAGGCGGGCTATGATGCTCGGGTTGGCCGTCGTCCTCGTCTGCCATGTGAGCGCCCTACCTACGGTGCCGAACGGCGTTCGAGTGGGCGAGTCCTGATCGTAAATGATGCCGCTGGAGGTCGCTTATGAAGAGCCGAGTTACTGCGATGGGTTGGTCGGGATTCCTCGTGCTGGCCGCGGCCATGGCTGCCGCCGCCTGCGGGGGCGATGACGGCGGCGCAGGCCCGGATGCCGCGCCGCAGACCAACCACGTGGACAACCCGCAACCGGCGTCGGGAGGCGGCGTGGGCTCGGGCGCGGTCAACGGCGAGCTGAACGTGTTCGTGCTCGACGCGCGTACGAAGGCGGTGATCGAAGGCGCGGACGTCACGGTCGTTCGCAGCGCTGCGCCGCTGACCGGGAAGACCGACAGCAAGGGCCTGCACACGTTCACCGACGCCGGGCTCGCGGGCGCGCAGGTGATCGCCGTCTCGGCCGCAGGCCACGTGCCCGCGACCTGGTACGGCGCGAACGGCGCGGTGGTCACGGTGACGCTCGATCCGACCGACGCGGCGCCCGCGCCCGACACCGCGCAGGTGAGCGGCACGATGAGCCTGGCGGCACCGACGCAGGCCAACCACTTCAGCGCCGCGATCGTGCTGTACTCGTTCACCAGGAACCTCGACGCGCCGGAGAACAAGATCCAGCAGCCGACCGGCCCGGGGCCCAACGATCCGCCGCTCGACGTGTGTGTGCGACCGTTGATCGGCTCCACCTGCAGCTGGTCGCTGGTCACGCGCACGGGCGCGCAGACGCACTACGCGATCATCGTCGACGTCGACACCAAGGGCACCGCGACCAACAGCGACGACAGCTTCACCGTGACCGGCTTCGCCGGCCGCAGCGGCATCAACCTGACCAAGGACCAGACCGTCACCAACGAGACGCTGACCACGCTGGACGCTGGCGACGTCGCGACGCTCAACGTCACCTTCCCGGCCAGCGCGCCCACCGGCCTGGCGCAGGTGGCCGCGATTCCGATCCTGCAGCTGGGCGACGAGCGGATGATCTTCCCCCTGCCGTCGATCTCGCCCGCGGCCTCGAGCGCCAAGGTGCCCAAGGCGAGCGGGCCGTTCGCGGGCGGCAAATGGACCGTGATCGCGCAGGCCAAGGTGTCGGGCATGGCGAGCGACCCGGCGTCGTCGATCTTCAAGCGCGACCTCGATCCGGCGCAGACGGTGACGCTGGGTGAGTTCCCGGCGCTGCCGACGGGGCTGGCCGCGGGTGGCGGCACGTTCTCCTTCGCGCAGGTGGCGGGCGCGTCGTTGCACCTGGCCGAGGTCGACGACAGCACAGGCAAGCCGCTGTGGAAGGCGGTCGTGCTGGACGCGACCAAGGAGCTGTCGATCACCCAGACTCCGGATCCGCTGCCGGCCGGCTCGCTCAAGTTGAAGGTGGTCGCGGGCAGCGTGGCCGGCTTCGACGCGGGCAACTTCACCGTCGACGACGTGATCGAGAAGATCGACACGCTGTCGTCGCAAGTCGCGACCTTCCAGCACTAGGTCCGCGGGACTGGCTTCCCGAACGCGACGAGGCGGGCTATGATGCTCGCGTGGCCGCCGTTCTAGTGATCGATCCCGACCCGAAGCAGCAGCGTCAGCTCCAGGCCACGCTGAGCGGGGCGGGATACGCGCCGCTCGTGGCTACCAGCGCGGCGGCAGGCATCGAGCGTCTGCGCGAGGGCGGCATCGATCTCGCGGTCATCCATTACGTCGAGGGCGTGCAGATGGACGTGTTCGCCAGCGGGCTGGAGCGTCTGCCCGATCCGCCACCATTTCTGATCCTCTCCGGCGCGGTGGACGCGCCAGCCATGTCGGCGCGCTACGGCGCCGCCGAGTTCGTCGCCCGGCCGTGGGGCGCCGACGAGTTCCTCGCCGTGGTGCGGCGCGTTCTCGCGCAGCGCTCGACGCCGAGCGAGTTCGAGGAAGTCCCGACGCGGCCCAACGAGCGCAAGCCCAACGAGGAGTCGTAGAGCCGTGCCCGAGCTCATCCATCGTTCGAATCGCGAGCGCACGACGGCGACGCGCACGCGTCTCCTCGACGCCGCCATCGCGGCCCTGGTCGACGTCGGCTACGCGCGCGCCAGCACGGTGGAGATCTGCCGGCGTGCCGACGCGCCACGCGGCACGTTGCTGCACCATTTCCCCACCCGGTCGTCGCTCATGTGCGCGGCGATCGGCTACGTCTGGGAGCGGCGGCTGCACGAGCTCGGCCATGCCTTCGCCGCCATGGTCGCCGAGACGCCCGACGACACGCGCAGCGCGCGCGCCGTGGACCTGCTGTGGCAGATGTACGCCGGCCCCAGCTACGACGCCTGGATGGAGCTCGTGGTCGCCGCGCGCACCGACGCCGAGCTGCGCAGCGAGCTGCGCTCCGTCTGGCGCCGCTTCGACGCGCGCGTCCAGTCGACCCTCGCCGAGCTCTTCGCGCCGCCCGCATCCGCGAACCCCCATGCCGCCCAGCTCACGTTCGCCGTCCTCAACGGCCTCGCCCTCGACCGCATCTTCCGCTCCCCCGAAGACCTCGCCCCCGTCGTCGACACCCTCAAGCTCCTCGTCTGAGGGGGACGGTGTTGCCAAATTAACTTTCGGGCGTAACTCCGCGATTCTTGGCGCATGCGCAGGGCTGCGGGAGTGCGCGCCGTCCAGCGTCGTGGACGTCTGGGAAGGGACTCGGTGCACGGGAGCGAAAGAAGTACGAGCACTTCCGAGCGAAAGTTAAATTGGCAACACCGTCCCCCTAGTCGTCGACTTCGTTGGCGTCGATGCTGTGGCGGCGGAGGAGGTCGCGGAGGTGGTTGCGGTCCATGCGGGCGGCGCGCGCGGCGCGGGAGACGTTGCCGCGGCAGCGGCGCACCAGGTCCAGGAGGTAGCTGCGCTCCCAGCGGGTGACCACGGCTTCCTTGGAGGCGCGGAACGACTGGTTGGGATCGAAGGTCGCGTCGAAGGGAGGCGACGAAGTCGCGCGCGCAGGGGCGTCGGGAATGGTCGCGGCCCGGGACTGCGCGCTTTCTGCGCTCGGCTCATCGGTGAGCACGGCGCGCTCGACGGCCTGGCGCAGCTGGCGCACGTTGCCGGGCCAGTCGCCACGCGCGAGCGATCCGATGAGGTGCGCGGGCGGCTCGGCGGCGGCGCCGGCGACGCTCTCCCAGAAGCTGGCCACCAGGGCGGCGATGTCCTCGCGCCGCTCGCGCAGCGGTGGCAGGGTCACGCTGGTCGTGCCAAGCAGGTTGAGCAGATCCGCGCGGAACAGCCCACGGTTCACGTCTTGACGCAGGTTGCGGCTGGTCGCGGCCACGATGCGCACGTCGACCGAGACCGGCTCGAGCGAGCCGGTGCGCCGCAGCACGCCGCGCTCGAGCACGCGCACCAGCTTCATCTGCACCTCGAGCGGCAGCTCGGCCACCTCGTCGAGGACCACGGTGCCGCCGCGCGCGGCCTCCAGCCGTCCGGCGCGGCTCGCCATGGGCCCGCCTGGCGCGCCTTGCTCCTCGCCGAACAGCTCGGCTTCCAGCCGCGCGGGCGGAATCGCGCCGCAGTCGATGACCACGAGCGGCCCGCGTGCGCGCGTGCTGTGCGCGTGCAGCGCCTCGGCCAGCAGGCTCTTGCCCGTGCCCGGCTCGCCCGCCAGCAGCACCGGCGCGTCGCTGCCGGCGACGCGCTCGAGGATCGCGAACACCCGGCGCATGGCTGCGCTCTCGCCGATGACGCTGGCGAAGCGCAGCGCGCGCGACAGTGGATGCCGCGCCTGCCGTCCCACCAGGTCGAAGACCAGGCGCGAGCGACCCACGCCGATGACCGCGCCCGGGCTCAGGATGGCCTCGCGCACGCGGAAGCCGCCCAGCAGCGTGCCCGCCTGGCTGCCCAGGTCGCGCAGCACGAAGCCGTCGGGCGTCGCGGTGATCACGCAGTGAAAGCGCGCCACCATCGGGTCGGCGAGGACCAGCTGGTTGCCCTCCGACGCGCCGATGGCCAGCTCGGTGCCCTCCGACTCGACCTCGCGGTCACGATCTGGACCGTCGGTGACCTGGACGCGGAAGCACTCGACCTCCAGCTCGTGCTCGCGCACGACCAGGCCAGAGGTGCGTTCGATAGACTTCAGGTTAGGGGGCAGTGCAGCGACCATCAGATTCCTCCTGGCGGCGGGTCGAGATCGGCGAGCGCACGGGCTGAGCCGTGCACGCCGGGCGTGTCGTCGTCGGGAACCCATTCGGCGAGCCGGAGCACCGGCCCACCCACGACGCGTCCACCGGCGAGCTCGGCGGTACGAACGTCGAGATAGCAGCGCAGCCGCAGCCCGGGCGCCAGGCTGGCGACGCAGGCGCGCGCGGCCGCCCACGCCGAAGCGCGCTCGGCCCGGCTGGGCGCGGCGCCGCTGCACGGCCTGAGCAGCACGGCGGCATTGCCGATCTGGATGACACACAGGAAGCCGTGCGCCGCGAGCTGCTCGATCGCGCGCGGCACGACCTCGGCGAGGTCGTCGTCGTCGACGCCTGCAGCCAGCGCCGCGTCATCGGTCATCAGGTCCAGGTGCACGGCCACGCCGCTCACCACCGTGGCGGCCTCGGCGGGTCCGGCGCTCGAGCCGGCAGCGACCGCGTCGACCAGGGCAGCGCGCAGCTCGCGCACCAGCTCCTCGGCGCTCTGGAAGCGTTGCGCCGGCTCGCGCGCCATGGCGCGCATGACCACCGCGTCGAGCTCGGCGGGCAGGGGCGCGCGGCTCGACGGCCGCGGCCGACGCGCCCAGCGGTGCAGCTGGCGCATGATGGCCGGCGACGCGTCGGCGAAGGGCAGCTCGCCGGTGAGCATCTGGAACAGCAGCACGCCCAGCGCGTAGACGTCGGCGCGCGCATCGACGGGACGGCCGGCGCTCTGCTCGGGCGCCAGCGCCGCCGCCTGGGTGCGCCCGCTGGCGCCGCCCGGCTCGAGCAGCTTGGCCACGCCGAAGTCGAGCAGGACCACGCGCTGCCCGCTCGGGCCCACGCTGATGAAGACATTGGACGCCTTGACGTCGCGGTGCACGATGCCGCGCGCGTGCGCCACGGTCAGCGCCGCGGCCAGCGCCTCGAGCGTCTCGAGCGCCTCGGCGGGCGAGAGCGCGCCGCGCTCGCACAGGATCGAGGCCAGGTCGCGACCGTCGAGCAGCTCCATGGCGAACCAGGGCCGCCCGTCGGCGAGCGCGCCCGCGCCGAACACGCGCGCCAGACCGGGGTGGCGCGCGTCCTGCGTGGCGCGTACCTCGCGGGTGAAGCGGGCGCTGGCCTCGCGCGAGCCGACCAGCTCGGCGTGCAGCACCTTCACCGCGGCGCGCCGACGTGTACGTGTGTGGTAGGCCCGGTAGACGGTGCCGCTGCCGTTCGACGACAGCTGAGCCTCGATGACCCACGAACCGACACGCGCGCCGGGTCCGAGACCGTCTGGAACCAGCGACCTCATTCGGGTCCGTCGGTCCCTGCGGTGAGGCTCGTACGAGCGAACACGCCTTGTCGCGCCATGTCTGTCGATAAAGCACGGCACGTGCCAGCGGCGAGAATGCGATTCCGTAGGGTTAACATGGTGTTTGGTACCCGGGTTTGCGGGGTCGGGCATGCGATAGAGGCCGATGCGCATCAACCTTCCGTCGTCGACCGTGGTGCGTGCGCGCATTTGCAGCTCCGAAAAGGACGAAGCGGGCCGTCGGGCAAATTTCGCTGACGGCCCGCTTCGAATTCACGGGGAGGTTATGTCGAGTGCTGCCTACTCGATGCTGAGCAGGAAGGTCACCAGGGCATCCACGTCCTCGTTCTTCATGCCCGCGGTCGTGCCGTGGTTGTCGAACGAGCCGCCGTTGGAGACGGCGAAGCCCAGCTCGCCCGGCTTGAGCGCCGAGTGACCCGGCGGCAAGATGGCCTCGCGGATGGAGTGCGCGTAGGCGTGGTGCAGCAGGCCCGACTGCTGCCACACGTTGCGCAGCGACGGGGTGTTCATGGCCGCGGCGCCGCGAACGTTGCCGGGCATGAACTGACGGTCCACGTCGCCCAGGTTGATGGCGATGATGAGTGACAGGCGGCGCGACTCCTCCTGCACGTTGCCGATGACCGAGAGCGGATCGTCGAACTCGAGGCAGTTGGTCACGTCGAAGCAGAAGGGCGTGAAGAAGTCGAGCGGGTCGACCTGCACGTTGATGGCCGTGTCATTGGTCGAGTTCGACACGCTGTCGAGGAACTTCTGCGGGAAGCCACCGGGCAGCTGGGCAAACACACGCGCGTCGTTCTGGTAGCGAGCGATGAAGCGCTGCGCCCAGTCGGCGCCCGCGCCGTGCTGCTTGCCGTCGGTGTAAGGCGCACGAGAGAAGTTCGGGTCGTGGCAGGTGGCGCAGCCGGCATCCTTGAACAGCTGCTCGCCCTTGGTGATCTTGGCCGCCTCGGCGCCCTCGAGCTCGCCCCAGGCATTCAGGTGGTTCATCGGGTTCGGCGCCAGGCGAATCTCGGACACCGAGTAGAAGTCGATGAAGCGGACCACGTCGTCGGCGGCGAAGCCGGTCGCCTGCTGGACGACCTGCTTGCCGATGAGCTTCTCCGCCGCGATGACCTGCTGGATCTGGGCGAAGTTGGCGGGCAGGCGGTCGGCGCCCGCGGCCTGGGGACGGCAGTTCGCGTCCTGACCGTTGGTCACCTTGTTGTTGGGGTCGCCGACGCGGTTGTTGGCGTTCGAGCTGGGACCCTCGATGAGGGCGAAGGCGACCAGCTCGCAGTTGTCGCGGATCTGGGCGGCGAAGGCGACCGAGGTGTAGTCACCGTCGCGGAAGGCGCCGTTCCAGAAGTACGAGTCGGACGACAGCAGGTTGGAGTTCGACTTCACCTGGTGGAACGCGGTCGGCGTGGTCACACCGTTGGAGAAGCCGATGCCGTCGGCGAGCAGCTCGGCGGTGTGGCAGGTGATGCCGCACATCTTGCGGCCGTTGTTCGACCACGACGCGTCGTAGAAGAAGAGCTCGCCGCGCTCGACGTTGGTGGCCGGGTAGGTCGGCTGGGCGTAGCCCAGGTCGATGCTCTGGATCAGCTGGCGGTTCTGCAGGCTGAAGATCTCGATCACCTCGCCGCCCCAGTCGGCCACGTACAGACGCTGCGCGGCCTCGTCGACCGAGAGGGCGTAGGGACGCTGCTTGGTCTGGAAGGTGGCGCCGTTGATCTTGGTCACCGAGAAGGGCCGGATGGCGGTGTTGACGGCGAGCTCCTGGATGATACCCGTGCCGCCCATGGCCATGAAGATCCTGGTACCGGCGGCGTTGCGGGCGATCGCCTGCGGACCGGCGCCGGCGAGCACCTTCTGCTCGTTGACGAAGTTGGGCTCCGACGACACGTCGTCGGTGTAGTAGGTGCTCTGGCCGTTGAGCGAGAAGTCCGCCTGCATCAGGCCGTTACGCACGTCCTCGAAGTTGTAGCTGCGCGTCGAGTCGAAGATGGCGCCCGGGTTGACCTGGTGCGGCTGGCCGTCGACGCCCTGCATGATGACGGGCTGCGACAGCACCTGCTGCGGCTTCTGGATCTCGTCGCGCGAGAGCAGACCGCGGTCGGGCATGGTGGTGGGGATGAACAGCTGGTCGGCGATGTTGACCACGTCGAAGCCGGGCGCATTGAGGTTCATGCGGCTGACCACGGCGCGGTTCGAGATGTTGATCTTGGCCACGTCGCCACCGCGATCCGAGGTCACGAACACCGTGTCCTGGCGCTCCGACAGCTGGATGCGGAAGGGGTTCATGCCCACGCCGCCGATCTCCTTGACCAGCTCGGCGGTGAAGCCGACGGGACGGTCGTTGAGCGGGTCGCGCTGGGTGTCGACGGAGTACATCAGCACGCTGTGGTGGTAGCGGTTGGCGACGAACAGGTACTGCTCGTCGTTGTCGATGGCCACCAGCGAGCGGGGCGCGAACAGCAGGTCGGAGCAGTAGTAGTCGGTGGGGATCTCGACCACCTTGCCGGCGTTGGTGAGCAGCGTGTCGGTGCGCGGGTCGATGACCGAGATGTAGTTGGAGAACTGGTTGCACACGAAGATCAGGCCGGCCGGGTGGATGGCGACCTTCTGCGGACGGATACCCACGCGCACGCGCGTCGACAGGTTGGCGTTGTTGCCGTTGATCGAGACCACCGCGATCTCGTTACCGGGCGCGGTCAGGTCGCCGCCGAGCGGGACGTACAGCTTGTTGAGGCCCGAGGCCGCGTCGACGAAGTGCTTGACGTCGGACGGGTTGCCACGGAACGGGATGAGGTCGGCGCGCTGGCGGTCCTCGGTGCGCAGCAGGTGCACGGCCGGAGCGTTCGGGTGCTCGGCGTTCACCTGGGCCTCGACCTCGTCCATCTTGGCCGAGGTCGACGTGGTCACGTTGATGGTCTCGAAGTCCTGGTCGGACATCGCGATGCCCTTGTGCGCCATGCGGCCGTACTCGTTGCGCGGGGTCAGCTGGTAGACCGGCGGCAGCGAGCCACGCACGTACTTGCCCACGGGCGGCGGAGGCGGCGGAGGCGGCGGCGGGGGCGGCTGGCCACCGGGGCCGGCGTCGGGGGGCGTGACGACGTTGCCGTCGTCATCGCCACCACCGCCGCCGTTGCCGGCGAACTGGCCCGAGCAAGCGAGCAGCGACGTGGCGAACAGCACGGCCACGAGCAGTCGCGCACTGCTGAAGAACGCCTTGAGGAACTTGCTGCTGAACTGGCTCATGACTAGATACCTCCGTCGGGGCTGAGCTTGATGACGAGCTCGCCAGTCTTGTCGGTGAGCGCATTACCGAACTGGTCGCTCAGCTGGACGCTGAATTTGAAGTCGTTGACGTTGGCGCTCTGGAACACCTTGATCAGCAGGCGCGTGCTCTTCTTCGAACCCGAGAAGGATTTGAAGCGCGCCAGTGCTGTGGTGCCTGCTTGTGCATTGTTGGCCTGCAGGACCGGGGCACCGTCGACGTACACCTTGATGGCGTTGTTCGAGGTGATGGTCATCTGGGCATCGATGTCGATGGACGTGGTGTTGATGACGTAGGCCACCGCGTAAGCGATGCGGCCGGCGGTCTGCGCGCGGTTGAACTGCGCGTTCAGGTCGACGTTCTGCGAGGGCGAGAAGAAGCCTTCCCACTGGCCCTGGTTGAACTGCGCGGCGCCGTCCGGGTCGAAGATGTTCGGCGCGATCGTGCTCTCGTTGATGAAGGTGTTGCCGTTGATGTCGGCCGCGCCGTAGTCACCCGCGACCAGCCAGTCGAGCATGAAACCCTGGTTGTCGGGCCGCAGACCCTTGGCCCACTTGAGGATGGCCAGCGCCTGCTGCGAGTTGACGTCGAAGTCGAGGCCACCCGGGTGGGGCAGGCCGGTCGCGAACGGGTTGTCCAGGTTGGCGATCTCGTTGGTCGGGTACAGGAACAGCGAGCTGCCCTCGGGGGTGATGAAGTTGGTGAAGTTCACCGCCGAGGAGAAGTTGAACTGCAGGCTCTGCTTGTCCGAGGAGTTGGAGATGATGGGGAAGTTCGAGCCGTTGGGCGCGGGCGAGCCGGCACCGACGACGCCGTGGCAGGCGAAGGTGTCGGCGCAGGTGCGGTTCTGCGCGCCACCCTGGACCGCGGCGACGTCGTTGAAGATCGGGTTGATCTGGCGCACGAAGAAGGCGAAGTCGAGCGGCGCCACCGTGGTCTTGGTCGCGTACAGGTACGACAGCACGCGCTGGTAGTTGGGATCGGTGGCGCCCTGGAAGACGTCCTGGCCGGGGTGGTCCGCCACCTGCGGGCAGTGCGCATAGTCCTTGCTCGGGCAGGCGAGGATGGCCGAGGCCACCGGGTTGGTCAGGTCGACGAAGCAGGCGAACGCGGCCAGGTTCTGCTCGGCCGTGTTGGTCTCCTTGATGACCAGCGCGCCACCCTGGCGGTCCAGGCCGTGGCAGGCGCCCAGCGAGCAGCCCGCCGCGTTACCCAGCTGGCCGAACAGCACCGGCTGGATGTCGTCGCGGAAGACGTCGACGTTGAAGTTGCTGACCGGCACGCAGTTGCCCACGCCACCGCCGGTGTTGGCCTTGGCCGCGATGATCCAGGCGAGGATCGTCTGCGCCTCCTGCGAGCTCACCACCGTCGAGGCGCCACCGCCATGCTTGGTGGTCGCGCGCAGGTACAGCGTGGTCCCGTTGGCCTCGCCCGCGAGGCTCGCCTTGTTGGTGACCGACACGAAGTTGTCGATCATCTGCTGCGAGCCAGGGGCCGCGCCCTTGGTGATCTTCAGACCCGCGGCGCCGAGGTTACTGCCATGGCAGCTCCCGGCCGCGCAGCCATCGAGGCCGCCGGTGTGCTCGAGGATGGGCTGGATCTGCGACTGGAAGACGTCGAAGGAGAACGGGATGGCCGGGATGTTCGGGTTGTTGTTGGGGCCACCGCCACCCTGGGCCGCCTGCGCGCGCGTCGAGTAGTCGAGCAGGAGGGCCGCGGCCGTATCCGACTTGACCGGATGGATCGAGTCCGTGCCGTTGACGGCGATGATCACCGCGCTCTGGCTCGGGTTGTTCAGGTCGATGCTCGCCGAGAGGGAGTTGAACGTCTGCGCGAAGGAGCACTTGCCCTTGGCGGTATCAGCCCACACGGTGAAGTTGGAGTTGCCTTTCGGGGCCCCGTGGCACCCGGCGGCGGAGCAGTTGGCAACCAGAAGAGGAGCGACCTGCGTCTCGTACTGCTGCAGATCGTACGGGAAGCCCGGGCCCTTCTCCGTGGTCGCCTTGATCTGGCATTCCGGGTTCTGGGTGTCGGGCTGGCCTCCAGGGTCCTGCGGGAGCCCGCAAGCACTGGCCGCAAGCACTACGGCACCGAGACCAAGGATATTAAAGCGACGCATTGACGTTCCTCCTGGCGAGACGGCGATCTCGCTCGCTGAGGTCCTTGAGCAACGACCGTGCCGCCCGGGAAGGTGCTGTGCAGATAAATGCACAGCGCTCCTAAGTGCCTGGATCTATCCGCATGAATTGACCCGCGCCGATCCGGCGCCCGCTCCATGGAGGACCCGTGCAATGGGAATCGGCTCACCGATCTGCGGGGCCCACCCAGCAAACGCGCCTCTACGTAGACCCTTGTATGGCCTGCACTTCTGGGCCGCGAACGAGCGGAGGACCGCGAATCGGGGGACGGCGCCGGGCTGTAGCTGCGCCAGATGTGGACTCGGGACGCATGTCCCCAGGGAGTTTCGCGGGCGGGTGTGGACTGCAGTATGTGAGGAGGAGTCGCCTAGGCCGGCCGGCGCGCCCACAGGTACGCCCGCTGGGTCGGGTGCTCCTTCACGTAGGGCGCACGCTCCAGGCGCATGTCGACGACGAACCCGGCCGCGCTCAGCAGCTGCTCGATGGCGGCGCGCTCGTGCAGCCAGAAGTCGATCGACACCGGCTCACCGAACCACTCGTCCAGGTGCAGCTGCTCGTTGCCCAGGTGGAAGGACAGCAGCAGCACGCCGCCGGGCGCGAGCGCGCGGTAGAAGGAGGCGGCGGCGCGCGCCAGCTCAGCGGTGGGGAAGTTGACGATGCAGTAGAAGGCGACGATGCCGGCCAGGCCGCGCTCGCCCAGGTCGAAGAGGTCGCCGACCTCGAAGTCGACGCCCGCGTGGTGCGCGCGCGCGATGTCGATCATCGCGGACGAGCTGTCCAGGCCGGCGACCTGGGCGCCGCGCGCGTGCAGCCAGCCGGCCACCTGGCCGGGACCGCAGCCGACGTCGAGGATGCGCCCGCGCGCCGTCTCGGCGAAGGCCGTCAGCAGCGCGCGGTCGAGCGGCTTGCCATCGAGCTCGGGCAGCATGAGGCGCGCGTACTCGTGCGCCACGCGGTCGTACACGGGGGTGGGATCCGAAGGGGCGGACATGCGCCCGCGATGCTACCCGAGCCCGACGCGCTTGCGCATCGCCTGGGTGATCGATTGCTTCACCTCGAAGTAGCCCGCCCAGGGATCCGGCTGCGCCAGGCGCGCGGGCAGGGTGAGCACGTTCAGATCGAGCGCTACGACGCCGCGCTCGAGCTCCTCCCACGA
>OBEQ011823828.1_pt1 | contig 13285 bp, 17 predicted proteins | sample 1670901 | NCBI WGS metagenome assembly OBEQ01 (sample SAMEA104232315, study PRJEB22302) | groundwater metagenome | biome: forest; feature: aquifer; material: groundwater | place: USA | collected 2011-08-07 | depth 5.4 m
GCTCCCTTTTTGAAGTAATCTCCGAGAGACCAGTTGCCCAACATTTCAAAAAAAGTGTGGTGAGTTGCGTTGCCTACTTCATCTATATCTCCTGTTCTTATGCACTTCTGGACATCTACAAGGCGTTTTCCTAATGGATGCTTCTGACCTAAGAGGTAAGGGACAAGAGGGTGCATTCCTGCTGTTGTGAATAGGACAGTGGGATCGTTTTCTGGAATTAATGAGGAAGAGGGGATTTCTTTGTGGTCTTTCTTTTTAAAGAAATCTATGTACGCTTTGATTAGGTCTTGTCTTGTCTTGAACATAGAGAAGGTGAGGAATATGAGTTTAAATTATTTATGGAAATTACTTATGTTATTAATTGGAAGATGTTAATAATAAAACCATGGATTGTTGATACATTTTTAATGTTAAGTTTATGTTATTTGACATATTGATAGATATTATAATTTATCTATTCTTTTTAATTATTATTTAAGAGCGTCTAATTTTTCTTTGATTCTTTTTAGTTCTTGGTCGAGAGAGAGTGATTTTTCATCATAGGTTTCTATAGGGGATTTTTCAATTCTTACTTTGGGAAGTTTTTTGTCTAAGTCAGAGAGAAGGAGGAGGGCTTCGTCTATTTTTGTTTTGATTTCAACTCGGAAAAGAAGCTCTTTTTTTCTTGATTCAAGATATAGTTTTTTTCTTTGGAGTATGTCAAGAACAATTGCTTCTGATTCAAGAAAAGTTCTCTGTCCGTAAATCTTTTCTGTTGGAGAAAATCTGATGTATTCCATTTAATCTGCCTTTTCAAATATATTTGAATTAACTTCCTCTATTTTTGTTTTGAGGGCAATAAGGTCTTTCTCCCATGTGGAGAGTTCCTGTTCTTCTCTCATTTTCATCTCTCTTATTTTTGTAAGGAGGTCAGAGACCTCTTCAAGTTTGTCCTGCACATCTGCTAAAGATCTTCTTGCAGAATAAAATTTATCTATTTTTACGAAGATATCTGAATTTTTTTCTTTTGTCATCATTTCTGGGGGGGAGACTCTCATTTTTGGAATTCTTGAAGAAAATTCTTCTGTTGTTGGAGGAGAGGAGCGAGGTTTCCATTCTTCAAGCTCGTATGTTTGTATGCTTGAGGGAGTATTATTGAATTGTGGAAGAGTGTCTCTTTCTTCAGCTATATTTACAGCATCTTTAATTGCTGCTTGGGAAAAACCGGCTTTGTTTGGAGAGTCTGGAAAGGTGGGAAGCGCGTGCTTTTCTGGCATTTCCTCATCTGATTCTTCTTCGCTGGACTCGCTTCTTTTATATGGTAAAGCAGGAAGAGTTCTCATTGGAGGCAAATCAGGCAGACTCCTATCTTTTTTTTCTTTATCCCAGAACATAATAGTAAATTTTCAGGAACATATAAATAGGTTTATATTAATTATATAATAGTAACACTAGAGAGGAGCTAATAGAAAAGTATTTAATCAAAATTTTTTAGGATAGTATATGCAAATTAATCTTCTTAAGGATATAGTGGTTTCTTTTACAGGACCGAGTTCTGCAGGTATAGTAGATTTGCTCTATAATAAGAAAAATGTTAATGAATTTCTTATTGCTAAGAAATTAAATTTAACTATAAATCAGACGAGGAATATACTTTATAGATTAGCTGATGAGGGGCTTGTGAGTTTTGTAAGAAAGAAAGACAGCAGGAAGGGAGGATGGTATACTTATTTCTGGACCTTGAATTCAGGGAAGAGCCTTGCCAAGTTTAAAGATAAATTAGAGCTAGAGATAAATAATTTAAGAGCGCAGCTGCAGAGCAGACAGAGCAAGACATTTTATTATTGCGCTAACTGCAATATAGAATACAGCGAGGAGAATGCTTTAACAAATGATTATACCTGCCCAGAGTGTGGAGAGGTATTGATTATAAGGGAATCTGCAGAAGCAATAAAGAAAATTGAAACTGATATTATGAAGATGGAGAAATTACTTGGAGAAGTAAATGTTGAGCTTCAGGAAGTCAATAAGAAAGATGAGAAAGCAAAGACGAGAAGGAACAATCTTGAGAAGAAGAAAAAGGATGAAGAGAGAGAGAAGAAAAAGAAAGCAAGGCAGAAGGAGAAGAAAAAGTTAGAGAAGGGTATGAAGAAAAAGAAGATGAAAGTGAAGAAGAGAACAAAAAAGAAGAGGATGTGAGCATGAGAGGCAAATCTGGGGGGCAGATGAAAGGTTTTTTTGATAGGTTTTCTGTTTTAATGTGGCTGATAATTGTGAATGTGGTTTTTTCTATAATTGTTTTTGTTTTTGCGGCTTCTAAACCAGAGAGCATAGAATATTTTGCTTTGAAGCCCAGTAACATTCTGGCGGGAAAATATTTGTGGACTTTAGTTACTCATATGTTTGCTCATGGAGGAATTGCACATTTATTGATTAATATGTTTGTTTTGTTTTCTCTTGGAGGGTTATGCGAGAGAATTATAGGGAGAAAAAGATTTTTCTGGTTTTATATGATTGCAGGAATTTTTGCTGGTTTATTGTCTGTGTTCTTCGCAGGTTATTTTGGAGGAACTTCAATAGGGGAGAGGATTTTTGGAGGGCCAGAATTGTATATGGTCGGAGCTTCAGGAGCGATATTTGCAATCGCAGGGCTTTTTGTTGTACTGCTTCCTAGATTGAAGTTTGCAATTATATTTCTTCCTTTCTGGAGTTTTCCTGCCTATATTATAATTCCAATTGTTCTTGTTTTGACATGGATTGCTTCTATTGCCGCCAATTTACCTATCGGGAATATGGCTCATTTAGGAGGTTTTCTTGCAGGACTTGCTTATGGTTTTTATTTGAAGATTAAATATAAGAGAAAGGTTGTTATGCTTCAGAAAATGTTTGATAGATGATTAGCCTAAGTTATTTATTAAAGGGAAGTTATTAAGGTAAAAACAATCTTGATAGACTGGATTTATTAATTAATTAAGGATGAAATATAATTTTAATAATTATGACTATTATTTTTTATTGATATAAAACAGGTAGATTTAAAACTTCTTTTCTCTTTGTATAAAAATGGCTAAGAAAAGGGTAAAAAAGGAAAATAATTCTATTGATTTGAGGGAACAGTTTGGGGAGGCCAAGAGGTATTTATATGAAAGCTGGAATTATATTTATTTTATAGTTTTTATTTTTGTTTTGAGCGCTGTTATAGGGTTTGTATTTGCTTCTAAATTTGGTTTTATTGATCGATTGCTTAAGGATATTTTGGGGGAAGCAAGTGACTTGAACTGGATACAGATGATTTTTTTTATAATGCAGAACAATATACAGGTTTCATTTATAGCTATGCTTTCTGGAATATTTTTTGGGATTTTTTCTATTTTTAATGCTGCTGCAAATGGGGTTGTATTAGGATATGTTTTCAGCATTGTTTCTGCGAAAGCTGGCTTCTTCCAACTCTGGAGAGTTTTACCTCATGGTATTTTTGAGCTTCCGGCTGTTTTTATTTCTCTGGGGTTTGGAGTTAGATTGGGAACTACTGTATTAAAGAGAAGGGATATAGCTAAGGAAATGTATGGGGCTTTGAATGCGTTTCTGATGATAGTTGTGCCTTTGCTTGCGATTGCGGCTGTGATTGAAGGAAGTTTGATATTTCTATTTTGATTGTTATCCTTCAAATCACAAGTATTTTAAAAGTTGGATAAATAAGAATAACTATGGGGGTAGAGGAAGATAATTTAAAGGGAATAAAGGAGTTATTTAACATGGATGGAGATAAAAAGGCCGAGGTAAATGAATTCTTTAGTTCTGGTAAAGGGCTGAGCAGGGAGAGCGCTGAAGAGATTGATACAGATATTGAAAGTGAGAACAGCAGGAAAGTTGAGGCAGCGCTTTTTATTGCTGGGAGATATTTGAGCTTGCAGGAACTAATTATGCTGACAGATGTAAATCCTATTCTACTTAGGAAAATATTGAAGGATTTAGAGGATAAATATGGGGATTCTGGAATAGAAATTGTACAGCAAAATGGGAAGTGGAAAATGGATGTTGCTTCTGATTATAAGGATGTGGTTAATAGACTAGCAATGGGGCAGAGCGAGTTTACGAAAGCTGAGCAGGAGACGTTGGCTATTATTGCTTATAAACAGCCGATGAAGCAGAGTGTTTTGATAAAAATAAGAGGCAACAAGGGATATGAGCATGTCAAGAGATTTGTTGAAATGGGGCTGGTAACGAAAAAGAAGATCGGGCATACGGCTGAATTGAATTTGTCTAATAGTTTTTATGATTATTTTCACTTAGGAAAGGGAGAGAAATTAGGAGATATTGGGGAAGGAGGAGATGACTTCAAGTTGAAGGAGTAAGATGGCTGATTTTTATATTATTCTCGCTTATATTCTTGGTTATATAGGATTGATAGCAAGTTCTTTTTATATAATTAACTTATTCTTTTATAAAAAAGAGGACGGGCCTGCGGCTAAGGATGATAAAACTGTTAGTATTATAATTCCAGCTTATAATGAAGAAGGAAGTATAGAAAGAACGATAAAATCAGCGTTAAATTTGGATTACCCAAGCGAGAAGTTGGAGATTATTATTATTGATGATGGAAGCAAAGATAATACTTACAGTATTGCTAAGAAATTGGAGAGTAAAAAAGTTAGAGTTTTTACTAAAAAGAATGGTGGAAAAGGGTCAGCTTTGAATTTTGGAATAAAGAAAGCAAAAGGAGAGATTGTTATTTCTATGGATGCAGATACTTTTGTGAAAAAAGATTCTTTGAAGATTATGGTCGGGCACTTTATCAATGATAAGGTCTGGAGTGTTGCGCCCTCTATGGGAGTTTACAATCCAAAAGGCATTCTTGCCAGAATTGTCCAGATAGAATATTACATGGGAGTATTTTTAAGAAAGAGTTTTGCTACTGTAAATGCGATTCATATTACTCCGGGAGCTTTTTCTGCTTATAGAAGAAGTTTTTTCTTAAAGTATGGAGGTTATGATGAGAATAATTTAACAGAAGACTTGGAAGTAGCTTTGCGAATACAAAGACACCATGGAATTATAGCAAATGCTTCTAAGGCTGTTGCATATACTTTATCTCCTGAATCTTTTAAAGCATTATCTATTCAGAGAAGGAGATGGTATACTGGTCTGGTAAAAAATTTATGGAATTACAAAGATTTATTTGGCTTTAGATACGGTGCTTTGGGAACAATCATTTTGCCTTTAATTTTAATTACTCTGCCATTGTCTATTTTTTTAACTTCTTATTCTGTAGTTCGGGTTTTGCTGAAATTAAAAGATGATTTGTTATTCATGAACGCTATTAATTTTAGATTTAACAATGCTTTTGAGTTCAATTCTTTTCTTTTTAAGAATTTCTTTTATAAATTATTTACTCAGCCTATTTTTATTATTGCTTTGCTTTTCTTTATCTTAATTGCTATTTATATTGCTTTTTCTAGGAAACAAATGGGATATAAGGAAGGAAATAAAATTAATTTTATCTTGTTTATAATGCTTTATTCATTTCTGTTTACTTTCTGGTGGTTAATGTCAATAGGGTATTTAATATTCGGAAAGAAGGTGAGTTGGAGATAGTATGATAGACCCAGAGATAAGGCCCAGGTATATGTTAAGATTATTTCTAGCAGTGCTTATATCTACTTTTATTTTTGTAAATATATTTTTTTTGGCACACACGATATCTTATCTTAATTATATTGGAATACGCCAGCAGAATAACCTGATTAGTTTTTATGTAAATGAAATTGATAATACTTTAAAAGAAGGTAATTGCAGTAAAAGTTTATTGATTGAGGCTTCTTCTGACCTTGATTATGTGGGCAGCAAATTAGGGCTTTTAGAGCAAAGATTTGGCAAGGACGATTTTAGGGTACTGGAGCAAAAGAATTATTATGTTTCTTTAGAATTGAAACATTATGAATTGGTTAGAAAGCTAAATAAGGAATGCAATGGCAATTTTTCTATTATTTTATTCTTTTATTCAAACAGTAAAGAAAAACAAGATGAAAGCGAGAAAATGGGATTTATACTCGGATCTTTTAAGAGAAGACATATAATTGATGTTATGATTTATTCTTTTGATTATAACTTAGAGAACAAGGAGATTGATGCGTTAGAGAAAAAATATAAAATAAAGGAAGTTCCTATTTCTTTAATTGATGAGAAGAATTTGTTGTATGTCAGGAACATTGATGACTTAGAGCATGGTATTTTTAACCACAATAAATAATAAATACTCGGTTTTTAATGTTTTTTCATGGATTCAAGCGATAACTCTGATGGCCAGATGGTTGAGGCGATTGAAGAGGGAAAAATTGTAAGAGTTTCTGAAGCTTATGCTGTGAGAGAAGGGCTGCCTATTTTGAGAAGGAAAGCAGTTGGGTTTCTGCCAGAGCAGGGGAAGAAGAAAGAGAATGAGGGAGAGGAGAGATTGATGATGGACGATTATAGAAAGCCTCTGAAGTGGGGAGAAAATAAGGTTGTGAAGGACTTAGTTATCAATTTCAGCTGGTATGTTTCAAGGGAAAGGAGAAAGAGGAACTTGTCGAGGAAACAGCTGGCTGATGCTGTTGGGGAGCCGGAGAGTTCTATAAGAATGATTGAGAATGGGCTTTTACCAAGAGATGATTTTGTTCTTATAAGCAAGGTTGAGAAGTATCTGGGATTGAGTTTGAGAAAGGATGGGGCAATCCACTCGCAGGATATGAGGAAGCTGATTGAGGAGCCAGCTGTTAAAGAGGAGAAATTGACGAATGAGGATAAGAGTGATATTGTGGGAAGAGACATAGTTTTGATAGATGAGTAGATTTAGGATACTGTAAAGATAACGGGATATGCTCAAAATTAATGCTATTTTACCGTTAAAATATATTCTTGACATTTTTGTAACCCTCCACATTATTACCTAATATCCGACGCTAAAATAACCAAGCCGCACCATTGAAAAATTTAACTAAAAGGCAAGAAGCCATAAAATAGTAGGACAATTCATCTATCTCTCGATAAGTTGACAGTATCTAGATTTAGAAATGTTTAAATAGCGACTTTTTTTGAGTTAGATATGCAGATTGAAATTACAAAGCAAGAGAGAGATGATGTTGAATTGAAGATAGATAATTTGACAATTGCAGAGATAATGAGAGTTTATCTTAATGAGCAGGGAATAGAATTCGCTGCTTGGAAAAGAGAGCATCCTTCAAGACCACTAATTATGAGAATAAAGAGTTCTGGGAAGAGTGTTAAGAAATCTGTTTCTGAAGCTGTTGAGGCAATAAAGAAGGATTTGGACAGTATTGAGAAAGTTGTTAAGAAGAAGTGATTATAATTGCTGATTTTGTTTATTGTAAATCATTGTTAATGTGTAAACCAGAGACTTGATTATCTTTATTAACTTTTTATATAGATAATTATTTTTCTTTAATTTAATGATTTGGCTATTTTTATATTATGATTAGGGATATTCGGTTAATTTAGAGCAGAAGACTCAGAGATTTATATCTCTGATACATTCTGTAAACCAGAAGTTTTATAAGCTATTTTCTATTAAATATTCTTATAAAAAGGAGGGTAAGAAAAATGTGTAAAAGTTGGTGCGAGCTTGTCATTGCTGCAATAATTATTGTGTTTGCATTGTGGGAAACAACCTACAGCAAATGGATTATCATTATAGCTGCAATTGTTTTGGCGATACATTCTTTCACATGCAAGAGCTGTTTCATGAAGCATGGTGAAAAGATGGAGATGTCAAGCAGAAAGAGAAGATAAATAATTATTTTTTTATTTTATAAGTTTTTTTAAAGATGGGCGGAGGAAGACAATGATGCCTGAAGATGATTTTTAGGTTGGTTATATCCATCCTCTTTTTCTTATTCCTCCGTTATAAATCTGGAACACGAGGGAACTTTCCGGCAGACTTCTGTGTTTTCTTAAGTATGCAATTCTGCGACCTTTATCATTTTCCAATTCAATATGCGCCTTGCCCCAATATTTCAAAATGTCTCCACCAACCATTTTGTTCTCAGAATCCCACTGATAAACCTGATTTGTTACAATAACAGGAATCTCTTTTTTTCTTGCAATTTCTGCTAATGTTTTTATCTGCAAGACTAAATCAGAATTTATTTTTTGCATTTCCTTTTCTCCCTGTTCTCTGGCGGAAGCGAAATCTAATCTATAAAGAATAGTCATACCATCAATAACAATTAATCCAATGGAATCATTCGAGTCTTCTCTTAAGTTTTTTAACAATGTCTCGTAAGCTTTCTTCTGCTCCCCAAAATTAGTAGGTTTTAGCAACATTATATTTTCCAGAACTTTCTGGGAATCTTCTCCAGCAATCTGCTTTACTCTTTCAACGGAGAAGCCACCTTCTGTGTCAATGAATATTATTTTCTTATCCTTCTTTGCTTGTGAAACTGTGGCACATAAACAGAAATTAGTTTTTCCAGAACCAGAGCCACCATAAATAACTGTTACTATATCAGTTTCATATCCTCCGTGAAGCCATCTGTTTAAATCATAACTTCCAGCTGAGATTTTTACCATTATTTATTTCAAGAAGGTAGATATATAATATTATAGATAATTAAGATTCATTTAGATAACAATTAAATAATCAGTTTTCTAAATTGTTGAATGACAGAGATGCATTATTCAGAATTTGTTGAAGTGTATGAAGAACTGGGAGCAACAACAAAGATGCTGGAGAAGACTGCTATACTTGCAAAGTTTTTGGAGAAGCTGAAAGAGAAGGGGAAAAGTGAATGGATTTATCTTTTGAGGGGGAGAGTTGTTCCTGAATATGATCCTGCTGAATTTGGAATTTCTGAGAAATTAATCGCTAAGGCGATTGCGAAAGCATCTGGAGTTTCTGATGAAGAGATAATGAAGCAGTTTAGGAAGGTGGGGGATTTTGGAGAGATTGCTGTTTCTCTTATTGGGAAGAAAAAGCAGTCAACGCTTTTTCTTCGTAAGCTGACAGTTGAAAAAGTTTTTGAGAATTTGAAAAAGGTAATGAGTATTTTTGGGAGCGGGGCTGTAGACAAGAAGCTTTCATTTGTTGTTGAGTTATTGACTGCTGCTTCGGGGAAGGAGGCACAGTATATTGTTCGTACTGTTTTGGGACAGTTAAGAATTGGAATGGCTGACGGGATTTTGAGAGATGCTATAGCTCTTGCTTTTTTTGATGGAGAGGCAAAAGAAATGGCTGTTAAGCTGGATTATGTTTATGGACTGTCAAATGATTTTGCTATTGTATTTGAGGCTGCTATGAAGGGTAAAAAGGCGTTGGATAAAGTTGATATTGCTTTAGGAAAGCCAATAAATGTTATGTTGCCTGTTAAAGTGACGGAGATTGCAGAGGCTTTTAGAATTGTTGGTAAACCTGCATCTTTAGAACATAAGTATGATGGATTTAGAATGATAATTAGCAAGAAAGGGAATGAAGTAAAATTGTTTACGCGTAAGCTTGAGGAAGTTACTAAACAATTTCCTGATGTTGTTAATGTTATAAAGAAAAATGTAAAGGGAGATAATTTTATGTTAGATTCAGAAGTTGTTGGATATGAGCCAAAAACTCATAGGTATAAACCGTTTGAGTCAATAAGCCAGAGAATAAAGAGGAAGTATGATATAGATAGATTGGAAAAGGAACTGCCTGTTGAAATAAATGTTTTTGATGTTATATTTTATGGGGGCAACAGCGAGATGGATAAGCCATTTACTGAAAGGAGAAAATTAGTTGAGAAAATTATTAAGACGGAGAAGTGGAAGATTAGGCCTTCACATCAGATAGTTACTGGAGATGAGAAGGAGGCGGAGAAGTTTTACAAAGAGGCATTGAAAATTGGAGAGGAGGGAATTATGTTTAAGAAATTGGATGCGCCTTATCATGCTGGGAGAAGGGTTGGATATATTGTTAAGTTGAAACCGTCAGCAAATGATTTTGATTTGGTAATTGTTGGAGCGGAATATGGTAGAGGCAAAAGAGCTGGATGGCTGACTTCATTTATTGTTGCATGTCGTGAAGGGCATAAATTTGTTGATGTTGGAATGGTTTCATCGGGGCTTAAAGAAAAAGAGGGAAGTGAGGATGAGGGGGCAATTACTTACAATGAGATGACTAAGTTGTTGAAACCGCTGATTACGAAAACAGAGGGGCATATTGCTCATGTGCAGCCTAAAGTAGTCGTTTCTGTGACTTATCAGAATATTCAGAAGTCACCTTCGTACTCATCTGGATATGCAATGCGTTTCCCTCGCATTACTGCATATAGGCCTGATAGGGGGACGAGTGATATTGCTACACTTGAGGATGTTAAGAGGGAATCAAAGAAAGGGGAAAGGAAATAAGTTTAAAAATCTAATTTTGTAGTTTCTTTTATGGAAGATAAACCTCTTATTCTAGATGGTTTGGATGGGTATCAGTTTGAAGAGTTAATAGCAAAGATAATGAAAAGGAAAGGTTATCAAAATATAATAAATACTCCAAAAAGCAAGGATTTGGGAAAAGATATAATTATGGAAGGCTCTAAGGGCGAGATGGTTTTGGTGGAGTGTAAGCATCAAAAGTTTGTTGGTAGACCAATAATACAAAAACTCCAAGGAGCAATAAATCATGAGGAAATGCAAAATCCTAAAAAGATTGTTAAAGGTATGATTGTAACTTCTGGTATCTTTTCTCAGGAGGCGATTGATTATAATAGACAAATAGGTCACGAGATAGAATTAATTGATGGAAGAAAGCTGAAAAATTTATGTAATGAATTGAAGATTGTTATATTAAATGGAAAGGTTCAGATTATTACTAATAAGTCATTTGAAAATATAAGTGAAAAAGATTCTGAGAATTTAGTTTTTAAGGCATATAAAAAGATTTATGGAAATAAAATTTATATTCCTAAAGTAAAGGCAGATTTAAAATATATTCCTGCTTGTTATGTAAGATATAATTTAGCTTTTGATACTTATACTTCAGTAGGTTGTGTTGATAGCTACCAAGACAATGGTGAAATTATTATAGAAGGCATTAGTGGAAAAGAATTAGAGTCAGACCAGCAAGATTTTTATTTCTCTGGAAGATTTGATACTGATACGATTAAAGATAAGAATTCACAAATAATTTTGCCTTTTGAGTTTACTGAAAATGATATAGAAGAACATGCAATTAATTCTATAATTGAGGAGCATACTCATACAGTAAGCTATGTTGGAAATAATAATGTTGTTTATTCTAAGGTTTGTATTCCAAAAGTAAGGGACATAGATATAAAGGAATTTATTCCTATTTATATGCCCCTTTGGAAAAATTATGTAAATATTGGAAAGATGAATTACAAACAAGAATTTTATGTTAAGGGCAATAATCAATCATATTTGATTGATGAGTTAAGAAGATGTAAGATTTGTGAAAGTGAGCAAGATAGTTATGAGGATATGAGCATTTGTCCAGAGTGTGCAAGAATTGTTTGTGGTGATCATGTTAAGATAGACTATTGGGATGAAGAAACTCCCATCTGTACTCTTCATGCTAAACCTTATAAGTTATTTTTACAGACCAAATATTTTGCTACTAATAAGAATCTAGGAGAATATGAAGAGTGGTGGGAATCTATTAACTTTTTTGAAAAAATTTATGAGGATAGGATTGCTTTTTGGTTATCTATCGCAGGTATGTTTGTTATAGGCATGTTTTTACTATCTTTGATAGTCAAGATTTCTAATTCATAAAATATAAATAATTAGTAAATGTGGTTTTTAGATGGGTAAAAAAGTAGGCTATATTGTTTCAACAGTTTTAATTTCTGTTGGTTCTGCTATTTTGGGTGGCTTAATGACTAATTTGCCGAAAGAGGATAAGGGTATTTTGTTTGCTTTAGGAATGGCGATTTTGCTTATTGTTCTTGGTGCTATTGTTTCTTGGAAAATAAGCTCTTAATAAAAGATGTGAGAAAGATACAATTTCAAGGGGTAAAGAAAGGAAGAGAGGAAATAAGTTAATTATATACTAAATCCAAATCCTGACTTTTCCTTTTGACCAGTTATGGGGTTTATAAAATAATTATTGTTATTTGAAGACTTTTTACCTTTTCTTCTTTTTTCCACTTCACTTAAATTTTCTTCATGTGTTTTTCTCTGATGATGATTCGGGCATAATGCTTGAAGATTATCTATTAAACTTTTTCCTCCTTTGTCTACTCTTCTAATATGGTCAAAGTGCGGAGGTACGCCATCTTGATGGAAATGAACTCTACAGTTAGGCCAAGCACATTTATCTTTCTGTCTAAATAGTATCGCTTTTTTTTGCTCTGCCGATACAGGAACTCTATTATTTACTTTTTTTAGTGGATTTCCATAAATATCGTGGGTTATTTCATTACCAAGTAAATCTTTAGGCATTTAATATTGAGCTATTTTATTGTTTTAAACTTAACTACCAGATGTCATAAAGAGACGACTTTTTTGGGCTAAGGTTTATAAGAAGATTTAAAAAATCTTTCAGCAAAGTTAAGGTCCTGTCCAAAAAGGACAGAAGCTTTATAAAGGGGTTGCCTTTATAAATGATGTAAAATGGCTCAGAAATCAGACTTAAAAGTACAAAATATCGTCGCGACTACTTCTCTTGGGAAACCTGTTTCACTTACGAAATTGGCTCGTAGTCAGAGTAATACGGAATATAATCCAGAGCAATTCCCCGGGCTTGTTTTGAGAATTAAAAAGCCGAAGTCGGCTGTGCTTGTTTTTAGTTCTGGAAATCTTGTATGTACTGGAACAAAATCAGTTGCACAGGTGAAAGAAGTTATTGAGCAGGTAATAAAACAGATTGGGAAGATTGGGGTTAAAATAACTGATAAGCCGAAGATAACTGTTCAGAATATAGTTGCATCTGGGAGTATCGATTTGAATTTGAATTTGAATGTTCTTGCTTTGCAGCTGGAGAATACGGAATATGAGCCAGAGCAATTTCCAGGATTGGTATATAAGTTAGTTGATCCGACAGCTACATTTCTTTTGTTTTCAAATGGGAAATTAGTATGCACAGGGACGAAGAATAAGGAACAATTAGAAGAGAGTATGAGACAGTTGAATAAGAATATTAGGGCCGCGATTGGAAAATAACTCTGTAGTTATAGATTAATATGTCAAGATTTGTTTTTTTGTTTTCTTTGCAATCGTTCTATAATTATTTGGATCTTGGGAGTAAAGACCCGGGAAACTGTTGGAGCTGTCAAGAAACGATTGAAACTTCGAGTCTGAAAAACCGGTTAGCCGCGCGGCGGCTCTTAGA
>OBEQ010095926.1_pt1 | contig 13284 bp, 15 predicted proteins | sample 1670901 | NCBI WGS metagenome assembly OBEQ01 (sample SAMEA104232315, study PRJEB22302) | groundwater metagenome | biome: forest; feature: aquifer; material: groundwater | place: USA | collected 2011-08-07 | depth 5.4 m
TATATTGGAAAATTCCAATGGCCCGCCTTCAACGTAGCTGATAGTGCCATTTGCATCGGTGTTGGCCTTTATTTGTTTGACTCAATCCGGCACGGCGATAAATCTGTGTCTTCCTAGGGTGCCATTGCAGAGCACAGAAAATGAAGAAATAGATCGCAAAAAATACTGAAACTAAGAAATTGAGCCCTGCGGAGCACCCAAATTTTTTTTCCGCTGGAAAACATTAACCAAAATATTCAAAACCTCAAAATTTACAGTCGTGCAGAGGTCTTTTAATGTATTGGAGACATGAAATCCCATCAATCTATGCTGGACACGATGGCCGCTTCCTTCCGCAAACCATCTGATGAGATGGAAACTTGGCGTGAACAGTGCCGCAGTTAGTTGAAACGGGACACTGCTTCGAGGATGAAATATGGGTGGTCCACACTTATAAACCCGTCCTGAACGATGCACCCTACCTCATTTTTAAATCGGCCGCTGAATATCGCGAATGGTGCAAAAAAATCTGCCGTACTACCTCGGTTTCAATGACAAATCCAAAGCAGTTTAATCCACTACAAGCCCAGGAGCTGGCCGAAACTTTCAGCTAAGAGAATGTGGATTATCTTTTCATCGGTAAAAGCGGCGCCATTCTGCTCGGATACCCTTCTATAACTCAGGATTTGGATATTTTTACTCCAAAGGATCCTGCGAATGCACAAAAGATTATTCGTGCCTTGAAACGATTGGGCTTTGCCATCGATGAGCCCCCTCCGTGAGGCAATTACAGAAGGCTGTGACTTCATCCAAATCAAGAATGGCCCGTTTTGACCTCGACATCGTTCACGCCCCTGATGGCATCAAGGACTATGCTTCTGCCAAGTCCCGTTGCATCATCCATGAAAAATATCCGGTGGCTCCTTTAGATGATATTATTGCAAGCGAGCGGGCGGCTGATTTTTAATAGCACAGGCCTCCGTGCCTGTGTCTAAGCAGCACACAGGCAGGGACACCTATGCCACTCAGTTGATGCCTGAGTATAGTTTTGAAACCACTTCTAGAGTTGATGGGCCAAGTCTTTTGCAAAGTCGAGTGCTTGGTGTCGATTTTGTAAGCGACCCTCTAATTGTGCTTCTTCAACGGCGGAAAGGATTTTTCCGAAGATGGGTCCTGGTTTTAATCCCATGGCGATCAAGTCATTTCCATTCACTAGCCGTTTGGGATGGATTTCTTCTTCCGAGAGCTCACGTCGTCGTCGCCGTAAGAAGTTCACGTTGTCGAGCTTGCCGTGAGAGGCCATGCAATCGGCGCGATGGAGTACTAATTCCTCATCAAAGGTTGGTCGGGCAAGGAGTCGCTTTAAAGTGGCTGGACGCATGGACTTTACATCTTTAAAGGTCATGTGATTCGCAACCATTTGAAGGATTGCCTCACGATCAGCATTAGAAAATCGCAGTCGACGCAAAATTCGGTCGGCAAGTTTTGTTCCCACACGCGCATGGCTCGGGAAGCGGATGCGGATGCGACCACGTACTAGCGATTTTTCGAAAGTAGGCGGTTTGCCAACATCGTGGAGCAAAGCGGCCCAAGCCAGTCGAGGAGTGGGTTGATGCAAATGGGCAATCACATGCAAGGTATGCGTGAAGACGTCTCCCTCAGGATGGAAAGCCCGCGGTTGAGATATCCCACGCATTGTTTCAATTTCTGGCAGCAGCCATCGCATGAGGCCACTTCGGCTCATGAGACGTAGTCCTTTGGTCACGTGAGGGGCGATCAAAAGTTTATTCAATTCATCGCGTACTCGTTCGGCGCTCACCGAACGAATCTTAGAAGCCATGGAGACAAGGGCTTTCCACGTTTTTGGTTCGATTCGAAAATCAAGTTGTGCCACCAGCCGGATGCAGCGCAGAAGTCGTAGATGATCTTCTTGGAAACGTTTTCGTGGATCGCCGATGGCCTGGAGAATTTGGCGACGCAGGTCCGATTTTCCACCGACAAAATCGAGAACGATGCGCCGAATGGGATCATAAAAAAGGCCGTTTACCGTAAAATCCCGTCGTTCAGCATCTTCACGTGCTGTAGCAAATTGAACAAAAGAAGGGCGCCGTCCATCGAGATATGGGCCTTCATTTCGGAAGGTAGCAACTTCAATTTCGTACCCTTGATAACGTACACGAATAATTCCAAAAGCTTTTCCGACGGCTACCGTTTGATCAAATAGCCGCTCCACTTTGGCCGGAGGTGCAGAAGTGGCGATGTCGTAGTCTTGAGGGATATGGCCCAAAAGCTTATCGCGAACGCATCCTCCTGCAAAGAGAGCTTCGTAACCATTTGCATGGAGTATATGGACGATTTGAAGTGCGGCTTTGCGTGGGGTCATCACGGTTCATCAAGCCTTTAGACTGTAGAGTAAGCCTCTCCTGCTTGCCATTTGCATGGTGACAACCGGAGTGGTTGCCCTGCTCTTGTGGGATCTTATCACTTCAAACTTCGGATTTAGGTTTTTAATAAGCAAGTAATTTTGGTTTAGCTATTAAGAAAAGCACACCCGCTGTAAGGCTGACCACAAGGGTAGCTGCATAAAAAAGGAGGGAAAGGGCCACAGCTTGGGCATCAGGTACTCCTTGCATTGAAAAGAAAAATTTGAATGCGCTCTCACGTAATCCCAATCCCCCTACCGTAATAGGGATAGCAGCGAAAGCATTGATGATTGGGCAATAAATGAGGTAATGCACCCAACTAACTCCTTGAATTCCCATAGCTTGACCGATAAGCCACGCCGCAACCACTGTAAGGAGATGTCCACCCACCGAGAGCAAAAGGGTGAGGGCTAACGTGCCGGGATACTTTCCATAGGTGTTGTAGGATTCCGACAGTTGGCTGAGAAGATTTTTTGCAGGGATAAAGCGCCAGATCCATTCCCACCATGGATGAGAAGTAATATAATGACGATGAGTACTTGCCACAACGACGACGATGATTCCTAGAAAAGTTCCCACAACAACAGAAACAAGGAGACGTGTTTTTTCGTGGACGAGGAGTGCTTTCAAATTCATGAATACACAAATCGTTGCTAGAAGGAAGAGGCCGGTCATTCCGATAAAACGATCCACAATAATACTAAGAACTGCTTGGGGCTTTCGTTGGGGTATAGCTGCAGCAGCATACCAAGCTTTCAAGACATCGCCTCCCGTTGCGCCGATTAAAAAGGAATTAAAGAACATTCCCACCGAAGTGATCCACAAGGCTTGATAGTTTGTAAGATGGATTTGCTGCACATGCATCAAGCATTTCCAGCGATAAATGCCTATTCCGGTTGTTAGAAAAAGTATTCCCAAAGCCAAGCCGAGTCCCACGGGGTGGGCTTGGTGAATATACGTCCAAAGATTGTGCAAGCCATCCGGCCCCAACTTGTGGATCACCCACCAAAATACCAAGACAGTGATGGCTAACTTGGTGGTGATCAGTAGGAATTTTTTCATGCGGAGAATAAGAGGCAGGTTAAAAAGCGGAATTTAAGCCGCAAGAAGGCACAAAAAATACAAACGGAACGGAAATATACTTCTGCGCCTTTTTTGCGGCAAATGGTTCAGCTTTCCTAGCCTGATCGCTTCACGGTGTCGTTACGGCCTGCAGCCTGAGATTCGAGAGATCGTGGATATCTCAAAATCTCCTGCGATTTTGTCGAGCCTCTTTTGCTTTGCGCTTGCGGCGTATGCTAGGCTTTTCATAGTGCTTCTTTACTCGGGCTTCCCGGAGTGTGCCTTCTCGATCTAGTTTACGCTTGAGGCGGCGGAGCGCTTTATCCACAGACTCACCTTTTTTCATTCGTACTTCAGACACTCAATATCACCACCTTCCCGTTTTGAGATAAGAAAATCATTTTTATGAGGAAAGGAACATAACAGGCGGATTCGCTTTAGGTCAATTCCGGAATATCATGTTTGCTCACCATCTATTTTTGGTCCATTCTCTTTTTTCCTTGCAAACGATTGCCATTACTCTCGGGGATGTTGCTGGAATTGGACCGGAAATTGTTCGTAAAGCTTTACGGTCTGGAAAATTGGACCGTCATTTCCATTACGAAATCCTCCTTGCAGACTGCGCACCTAAGGTTACTCTTGGAAAACTCTCTAAAAAAGCGGCGCGATTTGCATTGGAATCCCTCGAAGTCGGAGTCGCCGGTTGTCTCCAGGATCATTATGTGGCCTTGGTCACAGCTCCTGTCAGTAAGATAGGACTGAAGCAAGTAGGTTTCCGTTTTTCCGGCCAGACAGAATGGTTAGCCTATCGGACAAAAACAAAAAAGTTCGCCATGTTTTTAATCGGAGGGAATTTACGAGTTGCATTAGTCACTACACATATCCCATTGCGAAAAGTAAGTTTATTGCTCACTCGAAAATCCGTTCGGGACACGATTGAATTGACTTACCGATGGTTGCTCAATTTTGGGATTCGTCGGCCAAGGATTCTGGTGGCAGGACTTAATCCTCATGCTGGAGTTGCTTCAGAAGAAGGGCGTGAAGAGATTGAGATCATCCGACCGGCAGTTCGCGAAGCGCAACGACGGTTAACCTGGATTTTTCACAATTCCATGAGTAGGGGCACGGCATGCCGTGCCCCTACGAGGTACGATGAGAAATGCAGTTTGGGGAAGGAAATTACGGGTTCTCATTCTCCCGACGTTGTTTTTTGGAAGGCCTATCACGGCGAAGCCGATGCCGTAGTGTGCATGTATCACGATCAGGGATTAATTCCTTTGAAGATGCTCGCCTTCGATTGTGGGGTGAACTTAACGTTGGGATTACCGATCATTCGGACCTCACCGGATCATGGAACGGCTTACGATATTGTCGGCAAAAATAAGGCGAACCCGCAAAGCATGATCGAGGCCATTAATTTAGCGACACAATTAAGTGTCAGGCGTCGCTTGGTTACTTCAAGGTAAGCCACGGATGCCCACGGATTCTACGGATAGAAAATATTTGATTGGAAGAAAGACTGGTGGGACATCGAAGCCTAATAGATCGCCGATAACATCGCCTCCCACAAATATGAGGTAGAGATTCTGAAAAGAAGTGTGGGAGGCAACGCTGTTGGCGATGGTCATCTGGTTTCGCAAAAATGAAATAGAAAAGCCTCATCGCCGCCACGGTAAGCGTTTTCCCATTTCCCGTAGGCCGATACACTCGACTTTTTTATGCAACGGATATGCAGTAGGCCCAGGGTAAACAACCCATAGCCGCTCCAAACGCAAGTCCGTCAATGCGATATACATAGATTTTGTCATCGTGGGTGCATCTTGATATTTGAACTCAAAGCCCCAACGTTTCCTATTCCAAAGCACTAATAAATCCAACTCCGCTCCCGCATGAGTTGCCCAATAATAACAGTTTCGCTCACCAACCGGCACCACGATCTGCTCCACCACAAATCCTTCCCATGAAGCCCCTAGTTTCGGATGCGATTGCAAGGTTGTTAGAGTGGGAATATTTAACAACACATGTAGGATGCCTGAATCACGGAGATATACCTTTGGCGTTTTTACTATGCGTTTGCCCACGTTCGCGAACCATGGTTGCAACTGGCGCACCATAAATGCCCCCGTCAACAAATCTAGGTAATGCCGCGCCATGGGATGAGAGACCCCCATTGAGGAGGCAATTTCCGAGCCATTCTATCGTTGACCGTGGTAATGCGCTACCATCGTCCAGAAGCGACGAAGAGTCGTGGCAGGTAGTCTTACACCCAATTGTGGCAAATCCCGTTCCAGAAAAGTTTGAATAAAATCTTCTCGCCATTTGAGATTTTCGTGCCCATTGCGTGCCAAAAAAGAGTTGGGGAGTCCTCCCCGAAGCCAGAGCGATTGCTGCTTCTCTACTCCCACTTCTGAGAGCAGGAATCCTCCCATGTCTACGAAATGGATTCGTCCCGCCAGTGTTTCAGATGAGTCCTTCATCAAATCAGGTGAAGCACTGCCTAAGAGCAAGAATCGAGCGGGCAATGGATGACGATCAGCCAACACCCGCAGCAACGGCATGAGGTCCGTGCGACGTTGAATCTCATCCAGCACAACTAATCCTCGTAATCCCTCCAGTGTCGTCTGCGCATTTTCCAATCGTGCCAGATCGCGCGGGTTCTCTAGATCAAAATATGCCGCCTTTTTCTTCGTCGCAATCTCCCGTGCCAGCGTGGTTTTGCCACATTGGCGTGGGCCGAGAATTCCGTGATAGGGCTTACCCTCAACCCCCCTAACACGCGTTTCATCAAAACTGAACGCAAAATCATGTCCTCGTATGAAACACATAGTTTCAAAAATCAAGGACGAAATTATGATGGAAAACATCAACGTCAAAATGGGTCGCCGATAACATCGCCTCCCACAAATGTATGTAGGAAAGGAAGATTGTGGGGAAGGTGTAGGAGCTTATGCTGTCAGCGATGATTTGTTGAAGGCGTTTCAACCTTTGCAATTTCTTCCGGTGAAGCCGGCATCGGCCAGACAATGTCTCGACCATCCCAAATGTTTTTGAATGCTTTCCCGGGAAGAGGATTGGGATTGCCGCCATCATCACAGTCATCTTCGCCTACCGAATAAAGCGTGAGACTCCCATCCGAATTCAGACGATAATGAAGTAGTTCGGCAAAGAGATTGTGTCGCACTCTTAAAAAATTCGATATGTAGTATGAAATCGAAAATCGCTGATTTTTGATACAGCCGAATAAACAACCGTCTGTTCAATTGTTTGGATATCGTCATTGCGAGCGAAGCGAAGCAGTCTTAAAGCTAATCGATTTCACAGAAAAGATCTTTCATTGTAGGATTCATGGATTTAATCAAGTTGATCTTCTTTTTTCGGGAACCTGCCTTGATTTGTTTTTCTCGAGTAATGGCATCCGTTATGGAATCGAAGGTTTCATAATAGACAAGTTTCGTCACGTGATACTTTTTGGTAAACCCCTCCACTAAATGGTTTCGATGCTCATAGATTCGCTTAGCTAAATTACTTGTTACACCTGTATAGATGACAGTGCTCGTTTTATTTATGAGTAGATAAATGAACCCTTGTGGCATAGAGATTGCTTCGCTTTGCTCGCAATGACGATAAGTGTAATATTTTAATGAGTCGGACTATATGGGATTTCATCGCTGAATAACTTATCCACGATCCTTTAAATCTTGGAGCTCTGCTGCTGCTGCCTCTTTATCCATTGACAGTTTTTCCCCTCCGTGTTCCTATTTCTGAAATGAAGATGTTGCGATTCATTGGGTGGGTGGTTATTTTTTTGGTGGTGTATGTGGGATTTCTCATTTTGTTCCAATACGGTCCTTTGGACTTTATGGAGGGTGCCAAGAGAGAAGCAGCGCGATTTCAGGAACTTTTAATCTCACAATCCTAGTGTCTCGTGTTTTGATTGTTATTCCTGCTCGTTATGGCTCAACGCGTTTTCTCGGTAAGCCGTTGGCGCTTATTGCCGGTGTTTCCCTCATCGAACGAGTTTATCGTCTTTGTTGCCAAGTAGGACGTGTTTCGCGGGTTATTGTAGCCACAGATGATTCACGAATTGAACGTCACGTTCTTAAGTTTGGAGGACAGGTAATGATGACCCGACGGGATCATCCTAGCGGAACCGATCGTGTAGCCGAAGTTGCACGCCACCATTCTTGTTCTATGGTGATTAATGTACAAGGAGACGAGCCTCTGCTCGATCCACGTGTGATCCGTAAACTTATAAATACGATGCGACGTAATCCTTCGATACCGGTAGCGACGTTATGCCATGCGACAGCTTCTGAAAACGAATCCAGAGATCTCAATATCGTCAAGGTTGTGGTGGGGTGTGACGGGAATGCTCTTTATTTTTCTCGAGCACCAATTCCGTATCATTACAGAACCCGTTCCTCGTTCTGTATGCGTCGTCATATTGGAATTTATGCGTATCGGCGTCGATTTCTCTTAAAATATGTTCGGTGGCCTCAGACGCCGCTTGAAAAGGTTGAGGGACTGGAACAGTTGCGTGCTCTAGAAAGAGGAGTGCGTATCCGGGTCCTAGAAACTTCGTATCATGCCCTTGGAGTAGACGTGCCTGAAGATGTCGCAAAAGTGGAAGAAGTCCTTATGGGAAAAAAGTGAACGAGGTATTGACCCCCCTTGTCATTCCGAACGAAGTGAGGTGCATGCGGTCGAAGACTCATCTCTTGGTACATCTTGAATGAGATTCCTCACTTTGTTCGGAATGACATACTAATTTCCTTATGGGTGATTTCAAACTTGTATCTTCTTATAAACCTTGCGGCGACCAGCCTCGTGCGATTGAGGGGCTGATGGCGTCCTTACAGAAGCAAACATTTTGTCAGACGCTTCTTGGGGTTACCGGATCGGGTAAGACGTTTACGATTGCCAATGTCATCGAAAGACTCCAAAGGCCGACACTTGTAATAACCCATAATAAAACGTTGGCTGCGCAGTTGTACGCTGAGTTCAAGAGTTTCTTCCCCGAGAGCGCAGTGGAATATTTCGTTAGCTATTTCGATTATTATCAGCCGGAAGCTTATCTTCCACAAACCGATACCTATATTGAAAAAGATTCATCGATTAATGATGAAATTGAACGGTTGCGTCTTTCTGCAACGAGTTCGTTGTTGGAACGCAGAGATGTGATCATTGTGGCGAGTGTTTCTTGTATCTACGGACTTGGTTCTCCGGAAGATTACGAGAGGATGGTCTTGCGACTAAATATGGGTCAGGAAATGGAGCGCCAGGGGCTCCTCGGTCAGTTGGTGGAGATACAGTATTCGCGCAACGATATCGGTTTTTCGCGTGGCGAGTTTCGGGTGCGAGGTGATGTGATTGAATTACGCCCTTCCAATTCCGAACAAGGAATTCGCATCGAATTATTTGGAAACGAAGTGGAACGGTTAACCTTATTTGACCCATTGACAGGCGAGATGGAGCGAGGTCTTGATTCGGTGGCAATTTTTCCGGCCAAGCATTTCGTAACACCTTACGACAAGATTAAGCGTGCCATAGAATTGATCAAAGTGGAATTAGAAGAAAGGCTTCAATGGCTTGAGAGCCAGAACAAGTTGATCGAAGCTCAGCGACTCAAGATGCGCACGATGTATGATATCGAGATGATGCAAGAGATGGGATTTTGTAGTGGGATTGAGAATTACTCGCGTCATCTTACAGATCGCGCCCCTGGTTCTCCACCCTATACCTTGCTTAATTTTTTTCCTGACGATTTTTTGACAGTCATTGATGAGTCTCACGCCACGATTCCTCAGATCGGTGGGATGTACGAAGGTGACCGTTCACGTAAAACAGTCTTAGTAGAATATGGATTTCGTCTTCCTTCAGCGCTCGATAATCGCCCGCTCAATTTCAAAGAGTTTCTCACCCGACAAAAGCAGATGATTTGCGTGTCGGCGACTCCCGGTAATTGGGAGCTTCAGCAAAATCCACATGTGATTGAGCAAATCATCCGTCCCACGGGGCTTGTGGACCCTAAGGTCATTGTAAAACCTCTTAAGGGACAAATCGATGATCTTCTGGCACAAATTCGCGAACGGGTGGTAAAAAAGGAACGTATTCTAGTGACCACTCTTACGAAGCGTACGGCCGAAGACCTTACAGATTACCTACGCGATTTGGGTGTGCGTGTTCGTTATCTTCACTCAGAAATCGACACCATCGAACGGGTAGAAATTTTACGGGGATTGCGAAAGGCAGAGTTTGATGTTCTGGTGGGGATCAACTTGTTGAGGGAAGGACTTGATTTGCCTGAAGTTTCGCTGGTCGCTATTCTGGATGCTGACAAACAAGGTTATCTTCGTTCTGAAAAATCTTTGATTCAAACGGCAGGTCGTGCAGCACGGCACGTGAATGGTGAGGTGATTCTTTATGCTGATGAAATGACGGCTGCGATTCAAGGTTTTCTCAAGGCTACGGAATATCGCCGGTCTAAGCAGTTAGAATATAATCGTATCCATAAGATTACACCCATAAGTGTGACACGTGCTCTTGAAGAAAGCCTCGCTGTTTATGAAACAGCGAAAGAAATCGAGGCAAGCGTTATTGCTGAAGCAGAGGGAGACTTTACCGTTACCGAATTGATTTACGAGTTAGAGGGCCAAATGGAACGAGCTGCCAAGAATTTAGAATTCGAACGTGCTGCACTCTTGCGAGATCAAATTGAAGAGCTTAAGAAACGGGGGACATTGAAAGCTCAAAAGAGCATTTCTTACCTACCCGTTAAAAAAAAGAAGCGTTCCTTTTCCAAGCTTCTATAATTTTGGGAAGATATGGGGATATAACCTTTCACTATGAAACTTGCTAAAAAATTGTCCCCTTTACGGATTGCCCAGATTGCTCCACTTTGGGTGAGAGTCCCTCCTGAGAGCTACGGTGGGATTGAACGGGTGGTTCACATTCTTACAGAAGAGCTTGTGAGGCGAGGTCACGAAGTAAGTCTCTTTGCTGCAGGGAATTCTCAGACAAGCGCGAAGCTACGTGCTGTTTGTGAATGCAGCATGGTCGAACTCATGGAGAAAGGCGAAGCTTATAACTATGAATATTATATCACTTCTAGTTTGGTCGAGGCTCTTCGAAAAAGCGATTCCTTTGACCTTATTCACTGTCATGTGGGATGTCATCATATTCCACTCGCGATGCTTTCAAAAAAGCCGGTTCTTTACACAATCCGTACGATGGTGAATGTGGATGACCAATGGGTCTTGAAATATTATCCTCAGGTTCCGATTTCTGCGATTAGTCAATCCCAAATCATGCATATTCCCCATGAATATCGCAAAAATATTCGAGTGATTTATAATGGTTTGGATTTTGATGCTTGTGAGTATTCCATAGCCCCGGGTAAGTATCTTGCTTTTTTGGGACGTATGGGGCCGGTCAAAAATCCGCTTGATGCGATTCTTATTGCGAAAACGGTTGGTCTACCTATCGTTTTAGCTGGCAGAGCAGAAGACCTTGAGGAGAAGGCTTACTTTCGGGAAAAAATCGAGCCTTTGATTGATGGGAAACATGTTGCTTATCTCGGAATGGTCGATCAAATGCAAAAAAATGAATTCCTTAAAAACGCGGCTGCACTTCTTTTCCCCATCCAATGGGAAGAACCTTTTGGCAATGTTATGATTGAGGCCATGGCATGTGGAACTCCTGTGGTGGCTTATCAGAGGGGGTCCGTAAGTGAGGTTGTTGATTTTGGTAAGACTGGTTTTTATGCAGAATCTTTAGAGGCTTTGATCCCTTTTGTTTCTAAGGCGTTGTCTCTTGATCGAAAAATGGTGCGTGACCATGCCCGAAAAAGATTCAGCTATCAGAAAATGGTGGATGAATATCTTGAATGGTATCGGTCTCTTTTGCGGTCCAAAGTTTTGAAATAGCTTCTAGAAGTTATTTCAACCCCATTTTTTGGGTCCGGTAGCACAGGCCTCCGTGCCTGTGTTCATACCAAAGCCTGCCTCACCATGTTTTGAAACCATTTTTAGTGTCTTTTACATCTTTGCGTGAACTAGGTTTTGGTGAGCACTTGAAAGATTTCAGTTTTTGGGATGGCGCCTTCTCGTAAGATTTTGGGTAGGGTTGTCTCGAGACTCACAACAGTAGAAACTTCCATCGCCGTGGGGAGCTCAAGATTTCCTCCGTTGATTGCAAGACCGATAACGTCTTCAAATTCTTGGAGAGCAGTTTTAAAGGTCCTCGTTATTGAACGGCCGGATCGGTTGGCACTGGTTGCTACAAGGGGATGACCAAGTTTTTCAAGTAAACATTGCAGCCAGGGATGATGTGGGACACGCCATCCTATAGAGCCGCTTAGAGTTGGGATGACAAGGGTCAAGGGGCCTGGCCAGAATTTACGTGCTAATTTTTCGGCTCTCGTATCCCATCCACGAGAATTCGCGCGCGCAAATGACGAGTCTGAAATCAACCATTGGAAAGGTTTTTCGCGAGGTCGTCCCTTGATTCTGTAGAGCCGTTCAATAGCCGCAGGTTGGGCGGAGTCTACGCCAAGTCCATAAACGGTTTCTGTGGGGAAAAGGAGAATTTCACCGTTTTGGATTATTTGAAGCGCCTTTTGTTGGGCTTCGATAGGTTGAGTGAGGGCAGAGAAGATAGGCACTTTCAAGAGTTCATTCTCCTTTTTTATGATCCTCAACCAACTTTACCTTGGAGATTGCGACTTCTTTGAATTTAATTTCGAATGCCTCAAAGTTTAGGTAAATATTGCCGTAAACACGATCAAGAGCATGGTCGAACCTCATGCCATCTGCCATCGCTTGAAGGAATTCAAGGAAGTTTTGTTTAGGATGATCCTCAACCAGAAATTGAACAAGGCGAAGAGATTCAGTATAAAAGGAACCAACCTTGGATTCTTCAGAGGGATAATCGTTGGCGGCAGTCAATTCTTCAAGGGGGATATAATTTTCGGAAGCAACCACATTAGATTGTAGAAGGAAATGAAAACCTTTTGGTTTCGTGTAAGCGACGAAATGCTTTCGTGATTGTTGTTCGGCAAATCCTTCGTTAAGCCAAATGGGAATTTTGCCACGTACGAAACGGTTGACTGCCAAGTGTGCCATTTCATGGGGTAAGGTTGTTCCTGTGAAAGGATTCGCTTTGGGAGGTGAGAGCAAAAAGATTTCGTTGCCAATGCAGACTCCACCGCTCCATTGGTCGACACCTGCTTTTGCAGTAAAACTTTTCCAGGAGGGTTCGGTCTCGAAGAGGAAAATATGTCCTTTCACTTCCCATGAATCTTCGGTGATTTTTAGATCTTTTTTAATCTGTTCGTAATATGTTTCTGCTTCTGCCGCAGCACGTTCGGCCATCCATCGTTGGGTAAAGTGGTAAATGAAATGTTCGGATTCCGCGTGGTGCCACTCGACATCGTGAGTTTGGAGAGCTTCTTGTCCACTTCGACTTAGAGTTTTCGGTTGAGGCTCGTTCCATGTCAAATCTTCGAGTTGGGTAAAAGCGTGGATCGTAACCGTTTGCAGGAGGAAAAAGAGGAAAAGCTTCTTGGCATTCCAAATGGCAGGCGAGGCGCCCGCCCGACAACTTTCCGATCCGAAACTCTTACAGCAGGCAACGCGCCTACCTCTCCCAATCGGCAACTCTTTAATTTGTAGGGCAGGCTCTCCGCCAATAGTGTTCGGCATCGGAATTGCTACATAATGGTTAATGGAGTGTCACAGAAATGTCATGTTGATGTTACAATATTGTAACCGGACTTTTTGGAAGATTTGTGCTTTTCTTAGCGGGTGGGTAATTCTTTTCA